>ERZ773087.496-NODE-496-length-29181-cov-4.602280_pt1 | contig 29181 bp, 24 predicted proteins | sample MGYA00511375_ERZ773087 | MGnify/ENA primary metagenome ERZ773087 (study PRJEB29015, sample SAMEA2737995) | human oral metagenome | biome: human oral; feature: human-associated habitat; material: dental | place: China | collected 2063 ...
CTTCCGGTTCTTTATAATCATCTACACTCGGTGTAGTGTTACAATAAAGGTTAAACGCCAGTCTCACTACCTTCATACTGCTACCGGTTTGCCACCCTTCACACAAACACTCGGTTTTTATATCACCGGTCTTAAAATCAAAAATACTGTTAATATTTCTTCTCGTATCAGGGCTGATGCCTAGACAATAGCAAAGAGCCATATGATAGACATCTTGTTCCCTTACTTCTTTTAGTTTTTCATAGTAGAATTTTTTATGTGCTTCATTGATAAATATAATTTCCCATTTATCTGTGTTTTTTGCCCTTAACTCTGTACTGTTCATAGTGAACCTCCTTTTAAAAATATTTAATTTTGCATATAAAAAAGGACTAAGCCCTTTTTAGCCGTAGCTTCAAGGATTTAGTCCTAATCGAGAGATAAGAAAGGGAAGTATTATGCTTCCCTTTCGAGTTATATATAGATTTTACAAATAATATCTTTAAATCGATTCGCTTTCGTATATTCGGAATGATATTTCATATACTCATTCACATCGTTCCTTGTAATAATCAGCGTTGTGAAATAAAAATATTTACGATTTTCTATTTTCCTCCATCCGCAATCGCTGCCTGAGCTGCTGCAAGTCTTGCAATAGGAACTCTAAATGGTGAACAAGATACATAGTCAAGTCCAATCTTATGGCAGAACTCAACTGATGAAGGATCTCCACCATGCTCTCCACAAATACCTACATGAAGTTCAGGTCTAGTCTTCTTACCAAGTTCAATACTCATCTTCATAAGTTTTCCTACGCCTACTTGGTCAAGTCTTGCAAATGGGTCATTCTCAAAAATCTTTACATCATAGTAAGAATCTAAGAATTTACCTGCGTCATCTCTTGAGAAACCATAAGTAAGCTGTGTAAGGTCATTTGTACCAAAGCAGAAGAATTCAGCCTCTTTAGCAATATCATCAGCTGTTAAACAAGCTCTAGGAATCTCAATCATAGTACCTACTTCATAATTAAGTTCAACTCCTGCCTTTTTGATTTCTTCATCTGCTCTTTCAACAACTATATCCTTTACAAACTTAAGCTCCTTAACTTCTCCTACAAGAGGAATCATTATTTCAGGCTTAATATTCCAATCAGGATGAGCTTTCTTTACATTGATAGCTGCACGGATAACAGCAGAAGTTTGCATCTTAGCAATTTCAGGATATGTAACTGCAAGACGGCAACCTCTATGTCCCATCATAGGGTTAAACTCATGTAATGATGCGATAATTGCCTTAATATCAGCAACTGTCTTGCCCTTTGCCTTAGCAAGCTTTTCGATTTCTGCCTCCTCGGTAGGAACAAACTCATGTAGAGGTGGGTCAAGGAATCTTATAGTAACAGGATTACCCTCTAATGCCTCATATAACTGCTCAAAGTCTTTTTGTTGAACAGGTAAAATCTTAGCTAAAGCCTCTTCTCTTTCTGCTGTTGTATCTGAACAAATCATTTCACGGAATGCATCAATTCTATCTCCCTCAAAGAACATATGCTCTGTACGGCAAAGACCGATACCCTCAGCACCAAGTTCTCTTGCCTTTCTTGCATCATCAGGAGTATCAGCATTTGTACGAACCTTAAGAGTTCTATACTTATCAGCCCAATCCATGATTCTTCCAAACTCTCCACCAATCTTAGCATCAACAGTCTTGATTTCGCCGTCATAGATACGACCTGTTGTACCGTCAAATGAGATTACATCTCCCTCATGGTATAGTTTTCCACCTAACTCAAATACTTTGTTCTCTTCGTCCATTTTGATTTCAGTACAACCTGATACGCAACATCTACCCATACCGCGAGCAACAACTGCTGCATGTGAAGTCATACCACCACGAACTGTAAGAATACCTTGAGCTGCCTTCATTCCCTCAATATCTTCAGGAGAAGTTTCAAGTCTTACAAGAACAACCTTCTTTCCTGCTGCTGCCCAGTTCTTAGCATCTTCAGCAGTAAATACTATCTGACCACTTGCAGCACCCGGAGATGCAGCGAGTGCCTTACCGATTTCCTTAGCAGACTTAACTGCTTGTGCATCAAATGTAGGATGAAGAAGTGTATCTAAGTTTCTAGGGTCAATCATAGTAACTGCTTTTTCTTCAGTAATCATTTTCTCATCAACTAAATCACAAGCAATCTTAAGTGCAGCAAATGCTGTTCTCTTACCATTTCTTGTTTGTAGCATATAAAGTTTCTTATCTTCAATAGTAAACTCCATATCCTGCATATCTCTATAATGGTCTTCAAGCTTATTGCAAATGCCTACAAACTCCTCATAAACCTCAGGCATAACTTCCTTAAGTTGGTCAATGTGTTGTGGTGTACGAACACCTGCAACTACGTCCTCGCCCTGTGCATTCATAAGGAACTCACCCATAAGTTTCTTTTCTCCGGTTGCAGGGTCTCTTGTAAATGCAACTCCTGTACCTGAAGTATCTCCCATGTTACCAAATGCCATCATCTGAACATTAACTGCTGTACCCCATGAATAAGGAATATCATTATCACGACGATAAACATTTGCACGAGGATTATCCCAAGAACGAAATACTGCCTTAATAGCACCAAGTAATTGCTCTTTTGGATCTGTTGGGAAATCTTCGCCAAGCTTTTCCTTGTACTCAGCCTTAAACTGATTTGCAAGTTCTTTAAGGTCATCAGCTGTAAGATCAACGTCTTGTGTGATACCTTTTTCTTCTTTCATCTTGTCAATTAATTCTTCAAAGTACTTCTTACCAACTTCCATAACTACATCAGAGTACATTTGAATAAATCTTCTATAACAGTCATAAGCCCATCTAGGATTTCCTGACTTCTTAGCAAGTGTTTCTACAACTTCTTCATTAAGTCCAAGATTAAGTATTGTATCCATCATACCCGGCATAGATGCTCTTGCACCTGAACGAACGGAAACAAGTAAAGGATTTTCCTTATCTCCAAATTTCTTGCCTGTAATCTCTTCCATTTTTGAGATGTTTTCCATGATTTGATTCATGATTTCATCATTTATTTTTTTGCCGTCCTCATAATATTGAGTACAAGCCTCTGTTGTAACTGTAAAACCTTGTGGAACAGGTAAACCGAGTTTAGTCATTTCAGCAAGATTAGAACCCTTACCACCAAGTAAGTTTCTCATGCTGGCATCACCCTCTGTAAAAAGATATACCCATTTTCTTGACATTTTAAAAACCTCCATATTTTTTTTCAGATTTGATTATAACATATAATTTTGTAATTGTGTATGTTTTTTTATATTCCTTTAAATGAAAAGCTAAAGTGCATTTTTCCCTTGCTCTGAAGTCTAAATTCATCATGTGTTTTAGCTCCCCAGCTATCATCTCCACCTACTCCAAGCCTTGCTTTAGACACTCTTACAAAGGTATGATAAATTTTTCCAAGCTCATAACTATAACCTATTTCTTCCAACTGTGAAGGAGAATAAGGTAATGCACTAAAACTAAAGCCCTCTTTTTCATCAGCAACAAATATTAAACCTCTATTTTTATCATCAGTTACCAAGGCATATCTAACCCCCTCTTTATTTCCACATTCTTGAGGCCTTAGATATTTTGACATATTGTTAATAACTTTATTTTCATAAACTCCAAGTTTTGCCCCATGTTTACGGTCAATGTAATTTTCCTCTGCTCCATATCCATACCACTTGATATTTTCATAGTCGGCATCTAATGTAAACATTAGACCATATTCAGGCATATCCCCTATTTTTTCAACATCTAAGTAATCAAGTGATACTTTTACAAAACCGTTTTTTTCTACTGTATAAGATAGATAACACTTTGTTTGTGGAATAGTTGGTAAAATATAAGTATATTTTATGGTAATGTTATCTTCATTTTTTATAACTTCCGGCATTTCAAAATTGATAGTGTCTTTTTCTAATGACTTATTTGACTGATACATTGAGGAAATCTTCCATTGTGCATATCTAAATGGCATTAAATTTCCTAAATCATTATCAGTAGGAGCTCTCCAAAAATTAGGCTTAGGAATTAATTCAAGCATCTGCTGTCCACCATATTTATATGAAATCATACCTCCATGTAGGATTGAAAATAATACTTCAAAATCATCTCCAATTACACCTATTACATTTGGACTTTTTACAAGTTTTAATGTTTTTTCTCCAAGCCCACCTCTTAAGTCAATATCTCTAAATAAATAATTATTATCTCCAAACACATATTCATTATAAGAAACCTCATGTCCTGCTTTGCCCCATAAAGTATCTTCTTTTAATGTAAAGCTTATTCTTATAACAAATTCCCCTTTTGAGGTATCAGTATTAAAATGTAAATCATATTCTTTTTCCTCAAGTGGTTTAATATCTGTTAGTAGATTACAGCTTTCAAGTATTTTTCCCTCTCTTTCAAGTAAAACCTTACAATTATATTCATTTGTATTTGCAAATGGATTTCTATTTATTATTCTGACTTTTTCTTTAGTGATTTCAGAGTCTATACTTTGGTATAAAAATTTTACTTCCTGCATTTTTGGAGAATTATCTCTATTTTCTCCATATACTATACCATTTCCACTAAAATTATAGTCTGACGGTACATCTTTAAAAGAGCCTCCATAAGCTTGGAATTTTTCTCCATAGCGATTTTTCTTAGTAATGCTTTGGTCTATATAATCCCATATAAAGCCACCTTGATAAAGTTCCTCTGTCTTAGTCAAATCTGTATACTTAAACATTGCTCCACAAGAATTTCCCATAGCATGGCTATATTCACAACATATAAAAGGTTTATCTCTATTTTCTTTTAGGAATTTCTTTATATCCTCAACACTTGTATACATTTGACTTTCAATATCACTTGTTTTAGGGTAACTCCTATCATTTCTTATTCCCTCATAGTGAACAAGCCTTGTGTCATCAGCATTTCTAAAAAATTCAGAAATCTCATAAATAACCTTTCCACCAAAAGATTCATTTCCACAAGACCAAATAAGTATGCTTGGGTGATTTTTATCTCTCACATACATAGCCTCTGCTCTTGCTATAAGAAGTGGTTGCCAGTCTTCATTATCCTTTGGAATTATATAGTCAGCGTCCTTTGTATATGGATATGTTAGCCAAGTACCATGTGTTTCCATGTTGTTTTCATCAATAACATATAATCCATACTCATCACATAATTTATAAAACTTAGATTGATTAGGATAATGACTTGTTCTTACTGCATTTATATTGTTTTTCTTCATATTTATAATATCTTTTAGTATATCTTTTTCTGAAATAACCCTACCTGAAGTAGAACAAAATTCATGCCTATTTACTCCCTTAAAAACAATCCTTTTACCATTTAAATACATTACTGAGTTTACAATTTCAAATTTTCTAAAACCTACATTTTCAGTTATAACCTCGATTAAGTCTTCATTTTCATCAATAAGACTTATCTCTAGCTTATATAAATAAGGATTAAACTCATTCCATAAAATAATATCTTTTAAATCATAGCTTAAACTTTTCTGTTCATTATTTACTTTAATGCTATCATTTACCAGCTTATTATTTTGCTTATCAAATAAACTAATCTCTAACTTCCCACTTCCTCTGATACAAAAGTCAATGCTAAACTTTGCATCCTTGAATTCATTGTCTAATATGGTCTTTATTCTTAAATCATTTACATGAAATTTTGGTATGGAGTAAATGTAGACATCTCTAAAAATGCCTGAAAATCTAAAGAAATCTTGATCCTCACACCAACTTCCGGCTGAAAACTTAAAGACCATAGCTGAAAGCTTATTCTCTCCCTCTTTTAAATAAGGTGTCAAATCAAATCTTGCAGAGTTAAAGGAATCCTCATGATAACCTATAAACTTTCCATTTAGCCATAGAGCGATAGCACTTTCAACTCCTTCAAAGCAAATCCTTATTTCTTCATTTTTCATACGCTCAGGAACAATAAAATACTTTGTATAACTTGCTACAGGGTTAAAATCAAGTGGAATTTCTTTCGGTCTTATATCTTCATGTCCCTCCCAAGGATATTGATGATTTACATATTGTGGAATATCATACCCCTCTAGCTGAATATGTGCAGGAACTCTTATACTATCCCAATTCTTACAGTTATAATCTTCACTCATAAAGTTCTTTACAACCTGAGTTAGATTTTTTGCATAATGAAATTTCCAGATACCATTTAAAGAAAACTTAAAACTACTATTTTTCTCACTTGCCTCTTTATGATTTCTAAAATAATCAAAATCAGAATGAGGCTCTAAGCAGTTAATTTGAAAAACTTTAGGATTTTTTAAAATCTCAGGAATTTCCTCTAGCGAAAGCTTTTCTAAGTTCATAATGACTCCTTTCATATTTTATTTTTAGTAATGGCTGTTACATTTAAGCCTGTACAAGATATTATAACATTAATTATGAAAAAAAGAATGATTCATATATAGCTGAAATCTGATATATTTTCTTAGGAAAATGCAACTTGACACATTATACACACTTGATATAACATGTACATGTTGCTGATAATAGATTGACACATATAGAAAGAATTATAATTATGAATAACACAATAATTAAAGAAAACAAGCAAGATTTAGCTGATTTCTTACATGCTAACTTTCCTGTTGCCTCAGATGAAGAAGAGGCTGAAATTAATAAAATTTTAGAAACGCTTGATTTAGATGAAACCGGTGAGGAATTAAAAATTGAAGACATTTTATAAGCACAACCACTCTTACATCTTTTCTATCCTCTTAATAACCAAGTTTGCAAATTCCTCAAAGTCATTTTTAAGTTGTAAATCTCCCAACTTTTCATAATTATTAATATCATAAGGGAAAATGTAGACTTCAAGATTTTCATTCTTTAAAGCATCTATAAAGCTTTCCTCAGTATTTTTAGAGTCAACATTTCCCCCTATCTTATTATAAAATACACCTATAAGCTTAGATTTTTCCTTGAAATAATGTTTTACAAATATGCTGTCAATCCCCTCTATGCAGTAATTCTTATATACATTTTCTAAATTCTTAATATACCAAACTACTCCATTTATACTTACCATATCTAAAACTGTTGGAATTAAATAAAAGTCTGACATTAAAAATGCTGATTTTGTAATCATATTCATAGTTGGTGGGCAGTCTAGTAAAATGTAGTCATATTCATTTCTAATAGTATCTATGTATCTTTTTAAAATAGACAAGTACTCAATATTATCTTTCATTTCACTTGCTAAAGTATCAAGTCCCTTTACATTTCTATAAAAAGGACTTGTTGGTATATAGCTATATCCACTACCTGTTTTTCGTATCATAGAACGTGAAAACTCTAGTTTCATGTTGGTATATTTACTCATTTTCAACATATAAAGTTCAAAAATATAGTTTAGCGTTCCAACATCAGAAATATCTTTTAAATATTTTTCATTAGTATTTTCATACACTAAAATCTCACTAAGTGTGCCTTGTGAATCTAAGTCTATTGTAAGTACATTTTTCCCTAATTTAGAAAACTGATTTGCTAAATTAATTGTAGTGTTTGTAACTCCTGCACCACTCTTATAATTACTGATAAAAATTATTTTACACATTTTCCCCCCTATACAGGCGTTTGAACATTCATATTAATATCTCCTTTACCACTTGGAGATACAAAACCACGCCTTATCCACTCATCTTTTGTAGGAGCATAACTCCATATATTATACTTTTTGTCAGCAGTAATTCTAAGCCTTGTGCCATAAACTAACAAATAAAAATAACTTATGTATTCAAGCTTTGTAATCTTACTTAGTGGAATAATGTTTAAAAAGCCGTCCCAATTTATCAAAAAGTCTTTAGTAAACACATAGCCACATTGCTTTTCGCCTATATTATCTAAGCTCTCTATCTCCTTATCGGACATAGCATCATAAATTTGTGCTAAGAGATTTTTATTGTGTGTATATGAAAGATAAATTTTAGTAAATAAAATTAGTGGTAGAATCATAAATGAAATTATATAAGTTATAGGTACGGCAGAAAACATTTTCCTCCAAATATTAATTATAATCTCTTTTGGAATGTTGGGACTTGCAATTAACAAAGAAAAAAATACTATACTTACAGTAGCAATAAATGGAAATATAAGCACCAAAGACATTCTACGACGGCTAACCTTTTTATACATTTCTAAAAACTTATATTCATTTAATATAACTTTATCTTTTACTACATTTTCCTCATCTTTGTAACACAAATAAAGGGCTTTTACATTCTTAATAACTGCTCTTAAAGTTGCTATTAAAAATATCGGAATAGCCACAAGAAAAACATTTTCCTCTATACTTTCAGTTTTCCCCTCAAGTTTTCTAAATAATAGATTTAAAAATAAAATTATTATAGCACCATACAAAATAAAATTCCAAATGACAAGTGCAAAGGCACTAATTCTTTTTTTCTTAATATCTTTCATATATCAGCCTCAATCAAAGCTCCCTTATAAGCTTTATATATTTCACAACTCTTATTACTGAAAATACTAAAACTAAGATTACTATAACAAATGCAAATGCAAACACCACACCCGGAGTAAAAAGTTTCTCATTATTTGAAATATCTCTAATCAAATTTCTTACAAAAACTCTTAAAACCATCAGTGATGATATGAAAATTACTGTCCAAGTTATGATATTTTTTACATAAATGAATTTCATATAATCTCCTTTAATACACTTCATCAAGCTTTGAACACAAAAATACTATAAATGCATCTTTTTCTTCTCTGCTTGAAAATACTCTAAATGGTATAATTATTGCCATTGCAGGCGAAGTAAAAATGTAAAATGCCGTATTAGAAAAATCTGTTTTTGTAATCATTTTATAATCTGTAAAGCTTTCAGTATATATAGTTTTTGAATAAATCTTATCTTCTCCAAATTCTATGGTTCTTTCTCCTAAAATATTGTTTTTTCCCTCTTTAAAAAGCAATGCCTTAGCTCGCCTAAGTGTCAGTGCATTAAAAACTTTCGGGAAAAATTTAAAAAATAAAACTGAAAGTATAACCATTATAAAAAGCATTACTACATTTGCCTTTAAATTTTCCGGCTTTGTGATAAAGAAATACAGTCCCTCAGCTAGAGGTATTATAGTAAATATAATCTGAAATACAAGTAGTTGCCTTTGATACATCTTATAGTTTTTTATAACAAACATATTAAAATCGAGATAGTCTTGCTCCGTCAAATCAAAAGTAAATTTCATGTTAAAAACCTCCTATGATGTATTTTACCACAAATGACAATTATTTTTTGGTCTTTTTGATTATTTCATCAAAAATAGTATCATTAAGCCACTTACTGAAGTTTGAATTATTAGTCCATTGACCAAATAATTCCATATTGTCAAGCATTATAATTTTGAATACCTCTCTTAAAGCTGAATGATATTCTCTTTTTATATTTTCAATATCAGAATTATTCAAAGCATTTCTAAACTTTTCATTTTTCATCAGCATATCAGGTAATTCTTTAATCTGTCTTGCAACATTATCCTTATCCTGCCAATTTATATTACCAAAAATATCATTAAAATCAGCTACAATATTTTCTAATGAGTCAATCTGAACTTCAGCTTTCTTTCCTGCACCAATTCCAAGCCCCTCAACTCCTCCGTCTTCATCTTTTAATAATATACTTATAGTTTCTTTTTTCTCAAGTCTGTAACTTTCAAGATCTACGGACTCTAATATTCCTTTTGATAAATCTTCCCCCTCAGGTGTAGGAAGTCTATGTATTAGTTGTTCAAAGAAAATAACTTTCTTTTCCCATTCAACTTGTCCAATAGGAAGAATTGATGCTATAAAGTTATAACTTCTTATAAAGGCTCTAACTCCACTTTTAAATTCAACTTGTTCATCTTCAGTAAGCTTTTTATATCTATCTACTGACTTATCAAGTATGCTGTCAATAAAACATCTAGGGCTATTCTTTAAAAATAAATCTACTAATCTGTCTACTTCATCTTTTTCGTATACATACTTACTATCAAGTATTCCAAGCAAATTATTTAATTTATTAGGGTCTGTTTCAGATTCAAGCACTGTTTCCTTGTAATAAGGTTGAAAAGCCTCTAAAATATGCTTAGGTTCATTTGCAAAGTCAATAACACAAGTATCAATTTTGTATTTAGTACTTCTATTAAGTCTTGATAAGGTTTGAACAGCTTTTACATTATTTAAAACTTTATCAACATACATAGTATGGAGTAGTGGTTCATCATATCCGGTTTGATATTTATCGGCTACAACTAAAATTTTATATTTATCCTCTTTAAACTTCTTAGGAGTTTCTTTATCTGAAAAACCATTTAAACTTGTTTCAGTTACAGTCTTACCTTTGTATTCTTTTTCACCTGAAAATGCAACTAAAGCCTCATATCCTGTATTTGAGTTCTTTAAAATATCGCTTACAATGTAATAATATTCTATTGCCCTTAAAATACTTTGTGTTACAATCATTGCCTTAGCTTTACCATTAATCTTGGAAACTGTATTACTTAAAAAATGATTAACTATAACTTCAGCTTTTTCCCTAATTGGAAATTCCTGTCCCTCAACATAGTTTCTGATTTTCCTTTGAGATTTCTTTTTGTCAAAATTAGGGTTATTTTCAATAGTCTTATAAATTTTATAATAGTTTTCATAATGGGTGTAATTCTTTAATACATCGAGAATAAATCCCTCCTCTATTGCCTGTTTCATTGAATATAAATCAAATACACTCCCAAACATTTCAATAGTTTTTGCTTTAGGGGTAGCAGTAAAAGCAAAGAAACTAGCATTTTCAGGCATTTTCCTAGCCTCAATCAATTCAATCAATTTATCCTCAATTTCAAAGTCATTATCATTACTGAAATTTCCTGATACTGCCATATTCAGTGAGGCTGCTGCACGCCCACTTTGAGATGAATGAGCCTCATCAATAATTATTGCAAAATTTTTTCCCCTTAATTCTGTACCTATCTTTTCTAGTAAATAAGGAAATTTTTGTACAGTTGTAATAATTATCTTTTTACCGTCCACTAATAGTTTTTTCAAATCAGTTGAGGAATTAGCATGACCTACAATGCTTTTCTCATCTATAAACTTTCTTATATTCTCAGCTATCTGTTCATCAAGATTTATTCTATCTGTTACCACAATTACAGAATCAAAAGCTTTTTCATCTTTATATTCAACTTCTACCAAACGATAAGCAAGCCAAGTTATAGAATTACTCTTGCCACTGCCTGCACTATGTTGAATTAAATATCTTTTTCCTACTCCATTTTCCCAAACATCTCTTAAAAGTCTTGTAACAACTCTATACTGGTGGTATCTAGGAAAAATCAAAGTTTGAGTTTTCTTCTCTTTATCAATGGATATGTAAGCAAAATCTCTGACAAGACTTGTTAAAGTTCTCTTATTTAAAAATTCTTTCCATAAATAATCCGTCATAGTTCCATTAGGATTGAGTGGATTTCCTGAACCACCTGTTTTAGTTCCCTTGTTAAAAGGCATAAAACGTGTATTCTTACCGTCTAATCTAGTTGTAAATGTAATAAAGTTCTCATCTACGGCAAAGTGTGCAATACATCTTTTAAAACTAAATATTGTTTCTTTGGAATCTCTATCATTTTTATATTGTTCCTCAGCATCTTTATATGTCCAACCTGAACTTGAGGCTCTGCTCTTTAATTCCATAGTGATAATAGGTAAACCATTTATAAAAATTGCTAAATCAAGTTCCAAGCCCTTATTATAATCTGAATATGTAAGTTGATTTGTAACTGAAAATATATTAAGTTCAAATTCCTTATAAGAACTATGTCTTTTAGAATCTAAGGCATGATAAAAAATTATAGTCCCTGATGACGGATAACACTTAATACCATTTTTCAAAACAGAAACAATACCGTCTTGCTTTATTGAAAAATCTAACTGCTTATAAAACTTATCCCTCCCACTCTCTATATCAAGGCGAAGTATATCAAATTCATTAGGTTGAGAGGTTTTAATAAAACGAAGTAGCCTTTCCTCATCAATAGCATATTTTCTATTAAATGATAACTTCATCTTTTCAGGCTTTATATATTCATAGCCCTGTTCATTCACAAGACAATCAATTATATTATTTTCAAGTTCAGCCTCCATTTTAGTATCCCTAACCCCCATTTTAAACCTGCCTTTCTTCTAAGTGTTCCTGCTTCTCATTAGAAATATCTATTTTTTCATAATATGGTATTTTTATATCTCTAACATCTATCTTACCTGTAACTACCTCAGATATTAGGGATTGCTTGAGAGAAATTAAACTATCTATTTTTTCATTGATTATAGAAATTAATTTTTCTTGATTTTCCATAAATCTATCAATCTTTTCTACGATTTGATTTTGGACTTCTTTTTTAGGAATTTGTATCTTAGAAGATTTTAAAATAGATTGAGTAATACTATATACTTTTATACCATTTACCATTTCTCGTATTTGCTTTCGCCATTTATAACTTTCAAAATAATATGCTAAATATCGACTATTGATTTCTAATTTAAGTTTTCCAACAATAGTATGATAGCCTGCATAAACCTCTCTTTCGCTATCCTCTAAATAAGTAAAATTACCACACCCTTTTAAATCTTCTGAGGTATCTACAAATATAAAATCTCCTTTTTGTAATATAGCAAATTTAGAAATTGTGATTCCTTTTACCTTTTCCAATCCTTTCAACTTAGAATTGCTAGAGGAAAAAGAAAATGCAAAATCATTATGAATTTCCCCATAACTAACACAACGTATTCCATTTTCTCCTAAGTTATCTTTGGTTATATTTAATCCTTTACCAAAATTAAAAACAACTTTTAATGGAATATATGTTGAATTTATTGAGTACATTAATGAATCTATTATTTTTTGCTTATATATTTCAAGTTGATTAACTTTTTCCCTTTCAATATCAATTAACTTATCTATCTCATTTATTTTCCAATCAAGATAATCTGCTATCTGTTTTTGCTCTGAAAGTGGTGGAATTGGTATATCAATATTACATAAATCATAACTAGACATAGTACTTCGTACTCCATAACCCAAGTTGTTATAAACTTCTTCTATATATAATTTTAAAAAATAATAATAAGCATATTTAGGATTAACTTTCTCTACTATTTTCAACCTTATATATGCAGAACTCATTATTCCTCTTTCTTTAACTAATCCAACTCTACTTGTTTTTACATTTTCTAAATCTATCAATTTGAAAACTAAATCATTCTTTTCAAATATTTGATATGTTTCATAAGAGGCAGGAATAAGACCATTTGGACTATCTATATTATTTTTAATAACTCCTTTATAAGTTAGCGACAATACATTTTTTTCTTTATTTCCTTTATTAATTTCTTTGAAACTTCTAAAAAACCTCTTAGTTTTTTCTATCTCCCAATGACTAGGAACTTCCTTTAACCATGCTAAATCCACATTTTTATAACTATCATACCTATTCATAAAGCCCCTCCAATATAGAGGACATCATTCCGTCAGACCTTTTCTCAAGTTCTCTGATTCTCTCAACAATAGACTCTACACTTTCAAGTTCCTTTGCCTTATAAAAATATTTTGTAAAGTTAATCTCATAACCTATCTGAGTCTTAGTTTTATCAACAAAAGCATCTGCATGATATGGTAAAACCTCTTGTCTTATAAATTCATCTATACCACCGTCAAAAGTAATAGGTACAGTTTCTGTATCACGAAGTTCTGCATCAACTAAAACATTTCCTTTAGAATCTTTTATTACAGCTGCATTTTCGTCCTTAACTATCATATTTAACATAAGCCCCGTAGATACAAACTTATTTAGACTTACTCCCTTTAGATTATGCTTTTTAAGCTTTAAATTAAAACTTTTTTCAAATTCAGCATAATCTAAATACTTATCATCACTTCTCATTTCCTTTAAGGTTTCAAGATATGCAACTATATTTTCCTTTTTCTCAAGTTCCTTAAGACCTGAAGGAGTACCATTTATAAAACTATTAGCTAGTCTACTCTTATCTACATTTTCACTAAAAACTCCAATTCTTTCTAATTCCTCTTCAATTTCTGCTATTTTTTCATCATTGCAAAGTACAGCCTGTCTTAATGGTCTTTCTACTGTTGCTTTATAATAACCAAATTCATCATTTGAAAATATTTTAGAATATTCATTTTCCTCAAAGTTTAAGTATAAGTCTAGTATAAATTTTCTATCATCTTTTGAAAACTCACAATTTTTCTTTCCCATATTCTTTCTAAGGGAGGTTTTAATACTTCCGGCATTTATAAGTTGAATCTTACCTTTTCTTCTTTCCTCTTTTCTATTTGATAAAATCCATATATAGGTTGTAATTCCAGTATTATAAAACATATTTTCAGGAAGTTGAATAATAGCCTCAATAAGGTCATTTTCTATAATATATCTTCTTGCATTACTTGCACCATTTCCTGCATCACCTGTAAAAAGTGCTGAACCATTATGTACTTCAACTATTCGAGAGCCTAGTTCAGTTTCTTTCATCTTTGATATATTATTCAACAAAAATAACAACTGTCCGTCGCTGACATCAGGCATCATTCTAAAATCATCTTGTTCTTTATAACTCTTTACAAAACGAGTATCTATAACATTTTTCTTAAAGTCCTTCTCAGAACCGGCTCCAATAACCTCTAAGTCATTTTTCCAAGTTTTTCCATAAGGGGGATTAGACATCATAAAGTCAAAATGTTCTCCTGCTGTTTTATCCTCAGAAATAGTAGAACCAAAATAAATACTATCAGAATAGGAATCTCCACCCTTAATAAGCAAATCTGCCTTAGCAATAGCATAAGTTTCAGAGTTTACCTCCTGACCTATAAGATGAATAGAAAGTATTTTCTCTTTTTCTTCTGCCAAAACCTTAAGTCTTTCTTCAGCTACTGTTCCCATTCCAAGTGTGCCACAAGCACCGTCATAGATTGAATAAGTACCATTTTTAACTTTATCAATTATAGGAACAACCACAATATCTGCCATAAGTTCTATAACATCACGAGGAGTAAAGTGTTCTCCTGCCTCTTCATTATTCTCTTCATTAAACTTTCTTATAAGCTCCTCAAAAAGAGTACCCATAGCATGATTATCAAGACCTCTTTTTATAACTTCTCCATTTGAATTAGTAATATCATAAGGGCTTAAATTAAGCTCACTTGAAGTAAATTTTTCAATAACAGAACCTAAAATTCCTGCCTCAGTCATAGTGGATAGTTGAGTATCAAACTTAAATTTCTGAAGTATCTCTTTAATGTTATCAGAAAAGCCCTCTAAATATTCCTCAAAATTTTTCTTTAGATTTTGCCTATTAGTTTCATTCTTTAAGTCTTTTAATCTAAAGTTAGATATGTTGTAAAAAGGAAAGTCTGTTGCAGTAGTTAGAGTTTTATTTATATCCCAACCAAACTTAACAGCACTTTCTTTTGTTTTCATTATTTCTGATTTCTTTGGCTCAATAGCTGAATCTAGTCTTGTTATTAAAGTCATAGGTATAATTACATCTCTATATTTACCTCTAACATAAACATCTCTCAAACAGTCATCAGCTACTGACCATATAAAGCTTATTAATTTGTTAATTGGATTATATTCTGTTCCCATTTTGCCCCCTTAAGTACATTCATTTTTACTAATTATACAATACTTTATGCGTTAATTACCATAAAATATTAAAAAGCTGAACTAGTTTATTTTAAGTTCAGCTTATACACTATACTAAATGATTCCACAATCTTTTAAAATATCTCCAATTACCTCTCCTAGTGAAAGTGAGGGGTTTTCAATATAAAATTCATGCTTTCCATGCCTTTTAGGTGTATGATTTTCTTTATTTTTTTGCATTATCTGCTCAGCTCTTTTTACTGCATTAATCACATCATCTAGTGTTACCTTTTTTAATATTTGCTCGAAATTTTTTTCTTCTTTATATTCCCTTAAATCCTCAAAGTTTTCATTATATGCTTTATTTAATTCTGATAGATAATGCTTACAATTAGTCTTAGAGCTGTTACAATCTAACTTATGTAGAATTATCCATAATTCAAAAGTAAGATTACTATATCCTAAATCATACTTGACTTTCTTTCCTATTTTCTCTGCTTTTATCATACACTCTAATGTATTTTTACATTTTTGAATATCATTTTCACTTTCTATGTCAAAAACATGCGTTATAACAGTCTTTTCAAGTGGATTCATTGCTTTTACTCTAGCAAGTGGATTTTTTTCTATCTTAATATCAAATTTAATGCTATACATTGCTTGTGTGGTGTCATTAATTTCCTTTTGTAACCACTCTAAATACCATTTCTCAGTTTCGCCCTCAACAGAAAAGTAATATTTTTTAGTTTGTCTTCTCAACATTTATATTACCTTATCCTTTATTATATTTTCAAAAACTGTTGTAAAGTCAATATCTCTTATTGCACCATAACGGTCAATAAAGTAATTTTTCATATAATCTTCATTATTTCTCACTCCACCTTTTCCTGCAGTTTTAAAATCAGCCAATGAATAATGTGTACTATAATGAGTATCCTCATCTCTTTCAACAAATTTTATTTCATCACGTCTAAATAAGCTAGAATTTAAAAATATAGGATTATGAGTGTTAAATATCAGCTGAGCATGATTTTTATTTATTTCATCATTATGAAAAATATTTATTATATCCATTAATGCTCTTGGATGAATTGAGGCATCAAATTCATCTACTATTAAAACTCCTCCATTTATAAGAGTCTCAGCTATAAGTGAAAATAAGTTTAAAAAACGGATAGTTCCATAAGATTCAAAAACTTCTGCTGGTATAGCTAATCTTTTGTCTACATTTTCAAAAACAGAACATAATCTTACCCTTTTATCTTCAATATCTAACATATAACCAAGTGTATTTGAATTACCACCAAATAATGATGCTACTTCATTTATATTTTTATTAATATAAATATCTTTTTCATCATTACTAACAAAATTAGGGATTACATTTATGGCATCTGCACGATATACAGCCATAAACTTAATATTTAGCCACTCAGTAATTATATCTACAATCTTTGAGCTAAACATAGTCTTAAAACCATTTACTAAGAAAAGTTCCTTACTATTAAGGTTATTTTTAGCAATCGAAATTATACTCTCAGCATTTTGGATAAATTCATTTACAAGATACTCTTTATTTAAATTTTTATAATCAACATTTAACTTATCTTCCCTTTCAAAAATAAGCTTATCATTAATCTTTAGATACTCTTCTTTTATTGTTCTTTCGTAGTTTTCATCTAAAAATATTCCTAAATCTATTGAAAGTGCATACTCTATAAGCATATTTTTTTCAATAAACTTAATATAAAAACTAACAGGTTCAGGGCTTGTGAGTTCATTATTTGGTATTAGTTCCAAACTTTTTGCTGCTGTATTAGGGGAGTTATTTTGTGTATTATTAATATTTCCTCTAAGAATAATATTTTTAAAAGTATCCATTGCCCCTATAATATTGGTCTTTCCTGATGCATTAGCTCCATAAATAACTGCTGAACTTAAGCTTTTATAAGTAGTTTTACCAATCTTTTCTTTTAAGATGCTATAATCAAGTCCTTTTTGCTTTTGTGCAGGTATCATTGAAAAAACAAGCTCATCTTTAAAAGATTTATAATTTTTAGTCCTAAACTCCAACAACATATCACATTACCTCCTTTATTTTGCAAAATTTTTACAAAATCTTATACTTGTATTATAACTTCTTACTAGTCTTAAGGCAATATAATTTTAAATTTTGCTTGATTTTTACAAAATACATTTATTTAACTCATCACTCTATCACCCTAAGTATATCTCCCTTTTTAACTTTTCCTGCCTTTAGCACCTTGGTAAATATACCCTCTCTTGGCATTACACAATCCCCTGCCGCCTCTCTTATAGCACAATTACTATGACATTCCTTGCCTATCTGAGTTAGTTCAAGAATTGTAGTTCCCACACTAAACTTAGTTCCAACAGGTAGTTCATAAAGGTTAAGCCCCTCAACAAGTATATTCTCTGCAAATGCACCTGCACTAAGTGAAATTCCTGCAGACTTTTCTACTTTCCTTACACTCTCAAGCCCAAGTAAACTTACCTGTCTATGCCATTTGCCGGCATGGGCATCTCCCTCAATTCCCCAATCTTCAATAAATATTCCCTCAGGAATTTCTACCTTTTGTTCACCTTTTTTTCTACTAATACATACTGCCAAAACCTTTGCACTTTTAGCCCCACAATCGGCTGAACCGTTTGATAAAAGCATATCTATTCCATGTCCAAGTTCTGATAAGACTGCAAGTAAATTTTCTCTTGAGGCTTTTTCACTTCCGGGGAGATTAACTATAAGAGTAGATTTTCTAATTCCTGCAACTGAGCGAGAAAGGCAAGCTCTTTTTGTAATTTTAAGGCTTTCAAAACGCATAAGTTCAGGTATTCCTCTTGCCTCTCTTTCTATAACTTCAAGTGTTGCCTCCGGTGTTACATCTCTTTTTGAAAAGCCTGTACCTCCTGTGGTTAAAACAAGGTTTACATTAAGTTCATCAGCACATTTTATAAGTTCTGATTTTATTAATTCTTTCTCATCAGGAATAATGCTTGTATAAATAACCTCAAAGCCATTTTCCTTTAGTATATTGCAAAGAGAAGGGCCACTTGTGTCAACCCTTTCTCCTATATATCCCTTATCGCTTACTGTAATAACTGCTGCACTGTACATACATATCTCCATTTCCACTTATATTTTATTTTTAAATATCTTCTCTAAAATAATCTCCATGAACTCCACCTGTTTTTTCAAGTAGACCTATTTTTTCTATGACAATATCTCTTTGAACTGCCTTGCACATGTCATATATTGTAAGAGCTGTGATACTTGCTGCACTTAATGCCTCCATTTCAACACCTGTTTTACCCATGCAGGAAACTGTTGCTCTAATTTCTATTTCACAATCATTTTTCATTTCAAACTTAATATCAGCAGAATTTAGTGAAATCGGGTGGCACATCGGTATTATATCGGATGTCTTTTTTGCTCCCATTATCCCTGCAATTTGTGCAACTGTAAGCACATCTCCTTTTTTCATTCCACCTGCTTTTATAAGTTCAAATGTATTCTTATTTACTAAAACTCTTGCAAATGCAGTTGCACTTCGCTTTGTGATGTCCTTGTCTGAAACATTTACCATTCTAGCTTTACCGTCTTCATTAAAATGTGTAAATTCCATTTTAACCTCCTATTTCATTCATATTTCTGCCTGACTTACTTCTATTTACTGCTGACAGTATGTCATGGGCTTTTGGCTTTTTAAATACTGATTCCTCAAATACTGCTCTCATCTGTTCTCTATTTAAGCCTTTTATAGAATACTCTTTTGGAGAATGTAAACAAGGCTTGATTTTACCGTCGGCAGTAAGTCTTAATCTATTGCAAGAGGCACAAAAATGAGAACTTACCGGACTTATAAGACCTATATTCCCTAGGGCATTTGGTAGTTTATAAAGTCTTGCTACTCCGTCAAGTGTAAGTTCCTCTAAATTTGGTAAAACCTCTAAAACTTTGTCAGTAGGTATCATAGTATTAGCGTCAAAGTCTTTGCTGTCATACATTGGCATAAGTTCTATAAATCTTACATCTATCGGATATTTATAGGTAAGTTCTGCAAGTTCCTGTATCTCATTATCATTAAAACCACCCATAAGTACAGTATTTATCTTAACTCTTTTAAAGCCTGCACTAAGCACTGCCTCAATTCCTGAAAAAACATCTTCTATCTTGCCCCACCTAGTTATATAGTGATATTTTTCAGATGACATTGTATCTAAGCTGATATTTGCATAATCCACACCTGCTTTCTTTAAGTCAAAGGCAAGTTTAGAAAGTAATATTCCATTTGTAGTTATGCCTATCTTTTCTATTCCATTTATTTTGCTTATTCTATCGCAAATTGATACTATATTTTTTCTAACAAGAGGTTCTCCCCCTGTTATTCTTATTTTTGTAACTCCCATATCTGCTGCAACACTTATTGCATCTATAATTTCATCTTCGCTTAGTGTATCACAACAAGTAATTCCCTCCAAAGGCATACAATATCTACACCTTAAGTTACAATCTTGTGTTACTGATACTCTAAGATAAGTAATTTTCCTATTGAAACTATCTATCATAAATTTTTCCTTAAATTTCCTACGAAAACAAAACAAATCTCTCCTATTATAATAGTGAGATTTGCTTATTACATTCTAAATATGTATTATGGTATTTTCCTTGCCGCTGGCGAGGAAAATACCAATAGTTTACTTAGTATTATCCCTTAGTTCATTAATATCTTCCAAATGCTATATTTGGGAAGTCTTCTGGAGCGTCAAATTGATATAATCCCCCTGCTCCAAGTCTTACTAAATCTTCCTTTTTAAATTTTAAATCTGTAAATATCTGAGGTAATAAAATATCTAAAACTGTTGTCGGACAAGAAATTGCCGCCCCCGGAACTCCGACTGCTGTAACATTTCCAATATAAGAAAGTAATGTCATATTTCCCGGTTGTGCCGGAACTCCTCTTGTTATAATTTCTCCTCCAAGTCTTGAGATTGCACTAGGGGTAATGTCATCAGGGTCAACTGACATTCCTCCTGTAAATACTAAAAGTTCTGCCCCAAGTTCAATGAATTTTCTTGCTTCTTCTTCTATCATATAAACATCATCATTACAAATGGTAACACCTATTATATCACATGGATAGTTTTTAAGTTTTTCTCTTATAACAGGTTCAAATTTATCCTTAATGCGACCACTAAAAACCTCATAACCTGTAATTACTACTCCAACTTTCTTATGTTTATAAGGGTATATTTTGTAGAGTTCATTTCCCTTACACATATTTTCTGCTTTAATAATTTGCTCTTCTTTTGTAACTAATGGAATAATTCTCATAGAGGCAACTCTTGTGCCGACTTCTACTGGATAATGGTCAGGCAAGGTTACTATGGTTATATCCCCTATCATATTTATCTTAAATAAAAGTTCGCTGTCAAGCTTAAACATTCCTGCCACATCTGAAATTAGAACTGTCTTTCCCTCGCTCACATCGGTATAATGAGCATTATCAAGTTTATTCATATTTGCAAGACGAACTGCTGCATCTTCCTCATGTATTTCTCCGGCATTTTCCTCCCAAATATACACATGTCTTTTACCTAGATTTAAAAGTTCAGCAATATCTTCTTCTTTTATTATATGCCCTCTTTTAAAATATGCCCCTTTAAAGCCGTCTTTTACAGCAGTTATATCGTGGCAGAGCTTTTTTCCTATGGCATTTGTAACTTCTACTTTTTGCATAATCCCCCTAACTTTATAAATGTTTTACTGAGCAACCTAAAACTTGATACTAAAAACTTGAATTGTATTTAATATAATAGCATAATTTTCTCATTTGTAATACTTATAAAAATATTTTCTGAGTCTATATTTTTATATTGTTCCTTAGATATATCAGCATCAATAATACAGTTACTAGGCTTCCCAATAGGATTTAAACTAATTATATAAGAAAATGGATTTTCGATAACTCCTACTATCTTACATTCACAACTATTTTCTCCCTTTCCAAGTAATACATCATGTCGCCTTATACCTATATAATTTTCATCATCTGCCGGTTTATTAAAAATGAGTCCAAAATCAACTGCCTCTATTTTTCCATTATCTAATTTTTTTAATCTCGATATATTTTTACAACCTGTAAGAAGTGCCGCCTCTTTCGTCTTAGGATAACTAAAAACTTCCTCTTTATCTCCAAAAACTTCTATATTGCCATTATTCATAACTGCTATTTTATCTGAAAATCTAAACACTTCATCTCTATTATGCGATACAAATATAACTGTCTTCTTAAAGTCTTTAATTACTTTTTTAAGTTCTTTTTCTAATGTAAACCTAAGATGAGTATCAAGTGCTGAAAATGGTTCATCAAGCATCAAAATATTAGGGGCTGATACAAGTATTCTTGCTAATGCAACTCTTTGCTGCTGACCTCCTGAAAGCTGATGAGGAAAACGACTCTTTAAATCAGAAAGTCCAAATTTTTCTATAACTCTCTCTATTTCAGAGTCATCTTTTTTCTTATCTCTAAGACTTCCTGCCTTTATATTTTGTAAAACTGTCATATTTGGAAAAAGGGCATAATTTTGAAATAATAATCCGACACGCCTTTTTTGTGTACTAAGATTAATCTTTTTTTCAGAGTCAAAAAGTGTTACATCATCAAGTATAATTTTACCCTTATCAGGTTTTACAATTCCTGCTATACATTTAAGTATCATACTTTTACCACAACCTGATGCCCCAAGTAGGGATATAACTTCATTTTGGACTTCAAACTTAGCCTTTAAAGTAAAACCTTGAAAATGTTTTTCTATATCAACAAAAATAGACATTATTTTCCTCCCCTATATTTTTCAGTATTATCTTTCTTTTTCTCAAGCATATTTACAGCAAGCAAAACTACAAATGATATTGCCATATTTATCATTACCCATTTAAATGCAAGCAAGTCATCATTTGTTCTCCATAATTGATAAACTGTTGTTGAGATAGTTGCAGTTTTTCCGGGGGTGTAACCTGCAATCATACTTGTTGCACCATATTCTCCTAAAGCTCTTGCAAACGCCAAAACTGTCCCTGCAAATATTCCTTGTTTACAGTAAGGCATTATTATCCTCCAAAAAATATAGGTATTACTAAGTCCAATGGATTTTGCCGCATAAACTAAATTTTCATCAAATGCCTCAAAAGCTCCTCTTGCAGTTCTATACATAAGTGGAAATATTACAACTATTGTTGCAAATATCGCAGACCACCAAGTCATAGTAAGTCTGATTCCAAAAAGGCTAAGAGCAAGCTTCCCTAGAAATCTCTTAGGTCCAAGCAATCTTATTAATAAATAACCTACAACAGTAGGGGGCAAAACTAGTGGAAGAGTAAAGATAACGTCAAGCACACCCTTAATTAATCTAGGGGCTTTAGCAATATAATATGCCGCAAATATTCCAAAAAAGAATATAAAAAATGTACTTATTCCTGCTATTCTAAGCGAGTTCCAAAAGGGGTAAAAATCCATAACATTTCTTTCTATAATTGTTTTTATTAATTATAACTTAATTTTATAAAAAAAGCGAGGATTACTCCTCGCCCTAAACATTTTTAATCCCAAAATCTCTATTACCAAATTACTTTATTGGAGTAAACCCTACATTCTCAAATACCTTAGATGCCTCATCAGTCTTTAAATACTCAAGATAAGCCTTTGCATCATCAACATTCTTTGAATTCTTTAAAACTGCAGCAGGATAAATTACCTGTCCACACATTTCCTTTGTAGCAGTATCTACAACCTTAAGTTTAGCTGAAAATGCATCTGTTTGATAAATTACTCCACAATCAACCGTACCCTCTGAAACTTGTGTTGTAACTTCTTTAACATTTGTACCATAAGTTATATGACCTGCCTCTGCAATCTTACTCTCGTCAAGATTGAAATACTTAAAAATCTTTTGTGTATACTGTCCCACAGGCACATCTGCATTTCCCATAGCAAGAACAACTGTTCCCTCTTCAAGACCTTTCTTTAAGTCATCATAAGAATTTATATTCTTTGGATTTCCCTCAGGAACAACTAAAGCTACTTTATTTTCAAGTATATTAAATCTTGTTCCATCAAGTATAAAATCAAGTCCCTTGTCATTAACTTCCTTATCTGCCTTAATATCAAGCTGATTCATCTGCTTTTGACCTGCTGATATAAATACATCTGCCTCAGCACCCTCTTCAATCTGAGTTTTTAATGTTCCTGAAGAATCAAAGTTATAAACAATCTTAATTTCAGGATGAGCCTGCATATACTTTTCTCCAAGCTCTGTAAGAGTTTCTGTCATAGATGCAGCCGCAAATACTGTAAGCTCCTTTGCATCTGTCATGCTTGCCTCTTTAGTAGTTTCTGCTGCTTTGGTAGTTTCCTCTGCCTTTGTGGTTTCTGCTGCCTTAGTAGTTTCAGCTTGTGTAGTAGTTGTTTCTACCTTATCGGTTTTTGCACAAGCACTAAGTAATGTTGCACCTAAAAACATTGCTAATAAAGCTTTTTTCACTTACTTTCCCTCCATAGTATTAAAACTAAACTAGTAACGAACTAATTTCTTAAGTCAGACTGTTGCAATAGCTTTTAAGTAATATATTACAACTTTCTTACTTAATCAATCGATTAATCTTAACAAATCCTAAACTTTTAGTCAAGTAAAAAAACAAGTGTTGCGTTATTTTTAACATAAATCACAATAGACAGTTTATTCTTTTTCAAAAAAGTAGTATTATAGACAATGATAACTTGCGAAACTTAGCAAAAATTAACGGTATTAACTTGGAGGAAATATGTATATTTTATTTGCAATATTGTCTGCACTATTTGCAGCATTTACAGCTGTATTATCAAAAATAGGAATAGAAAACGTAAATTCAAATTTAGCCACTGCAATAAGGACTATTGTTATTCTCTTTGTGTCTTGGGGAATGGTTTTTATAACAGGTAGCCAATCAGGCATTGCACAAATAGGTAAAAAAAGTTGGATTTTTCTAATACTTTCCGGTTTAGCTACCGGAATTTCTTGGCTTTGCTACTATAAAGCATTACAATTAGGTTCTACTGCAAAAGTCGCATCTATTGATAAATTTAGTATAGTCATAACACTTATACTTTCATTTGTTATTCTAAGAGAACAAGTTAGTTTGAAAATGTTTATCGGAGTAGTGCTTATTACAGCAGGTACTTTGTTTATGGTAATGTAGGAGTTACTAAGTAACATGGAGGTGTCCTCGCCGTCGGCTAAGACACCTCCATACATAAACTTTATTTATTCTTTTCTATTGGTATCCAAAGTTGCATTTTATAATTATCACTATGCATATCGCCATTAGAATAAACCTCAAAATCAGGATGACCTGAATGAATGTAACCATGCTCAGGGAAAAATACTTCCATAGCATATTTCCAACCGTCATGTATACACTTTGGTATAGCTCCCTTTAATTCAAATATAGCATATTCAGCCTCTGAGATTTCTACAACCTCAAGCCCCATTTTCTTTGCTTTTTCAGTGTCTTTAACATCATAACAAGCCATATAGTTTATTTTGTTTTCATTGTCAATACCATAACACATACCATAACTTTGCCCACTACCAAACTTTTCAAGTTCAGTTTCATCATACTTAGAATATAGCTTATCCCATATTTCAGGACATAATGCATTATCCATATTCTCCTGCTTAATACCTGCCACATAAAATTTTTCTTTTCTTTTAATTATAACATTCATCTTTCTGCCTCCTTTTACATTAATTGCAAGCTGAATAGGGGAAAACACTCTAAATTGCTTGCCCCTTTTTACTTCCAAAGGAGAATAGCCATGGAATTTCTTAAATGCATTTGAGAAAGAATCTGCTGATTCATAACCATATTTAAGTGCAACATCTATTACCTTTAATCCTGTTTCTCGCAAATCAATCGCTGCTCTAGTTAATTTCCTATATCTTATATACTCTGATAATGTCATATTGGTAATTATAGAAAAAAGCCTACTAAACATAGCAAATGAATAACTTGAAAGCTGAAACACCTTATTTTTATCAATTTTTGAATCTAAGACAGTTTCTATATACTCAATAGTATCATTGAATGATTTAATCATATTCATAGCTTATCTCCTTTCAAAGGCATTATACTTTAAAATTAAAATACTATCACAATACTTTTGGTACAAAAATAATAGGCTTTGTTACATATCACATTCTTAAACCCTTGACATTTAATTATTTTGTAACTATAATGTAACAAATTGATTATTCAAGGAGAGGTTTAATGCTTATAAAAACTAGTAAAATTCTTATTTTGTCTATACTTATATCTTGTATTATTTCTGTAACAATTTTTGCAGAAAATAAAAACTATATTGATGATTCAAATTCAGGTCCGGGAATTATAGAATACACATTTATAGCACAAGAGGAAACAACTAAAGTAACAGAAATTTTAAATTCATTTGAAGAAAAAGTACCTACCAAGGAACTTATAGGTGTATTTAAGACTACTGCATATTGTTTAGATGATAAAAATGTTCCCAAAAGAAAAGTTCCTATAACTGCAACAGGAACAACGCCCACGGTCGGTAGAACTGTTGGAACTAATTGGTCTGAAATCCCTGCAGGAACAAGAATTATGATTGGCGACAGTAATACAATTTATACTGTTGAAGATACCGGAAATGTTACAAATACAGTAGATATTTTTATGTCAAGTTATAATGAATGTATACAGTACGGGGTTAAATATTTAAAAGTATATAGAGTGGACTAAATACATGCCAAGACTTCCTAAACTTATGGAAACCTTGGCATGCTATATTTAACTATTCATTTTACTCCACTCATCTACGCTTTTATCAAAGCTTATCTTCCCCTTGGATAATACCACTACTCTATCCGCCTCCAAGATTGTAGACTTTCTATGTGCAATAGTAATAACCGTCTTTTCTTTTCTCAGATTTTTAAGTGCCTCTCTGAAAAGCCTTTCATTTTCGCTGTCAAGGTTTGACACAGCCTTATCCATTATAAGTATGGGGCTGCCTTTAACTAAGGCTCTTGCTATTGCTATTCTCTGCTTTTCTCCTCCTGAAAGTGTAAGCCCTCTTTCTCCTACAAATGAATCATAGCCCTTAGGCAGTTCCTCTATAAAGGTATCGGCTAAGGCTGTATGTGCCGCCATACGAACCTCTTTATCACTTGCATTAGGATTTCCGAGCTTGATATTTTCCATTATAGTACCTCTGAAAAGATAAGTATCTTGTGGAACAGAAGCAATAAATTCACGCACTTTTTCAGGCGACATATTTCTTATATTTTCGCCGTTTATGTAAATGTTTCCGTCATCAACATCATAAAATCTCATAAGCAGATTTACAAAAGTAGTCTTGCCCTCTCCTGAACCCCCTGTTATTACAATATTTTCTCCTTTATTTATAGAAAGGCTTACTCCCTTTAAGACATTTGCCCCTTTTCCATATGAAAAAAATATATTATCTACGCATATATAACTTTTTGTATCTTTATTCGGAAAGTCTTTTTTGCTTGTATCTACCTGCGATTTTTCAGATAAAAGTTTCCATATCCTGTCTGCTGCCGCAACAACCAAATTGAGTCTGCCTGCTGTTTGCGAAACCGACATTACAGGTAGAAATATATTAAGTGCCATAACAATAAGTATTGAAATATAATTGGCATTTAACTTATTCGCAAGCACTTGGCTATGTCCTATAAGTATTGCTCCTATTAATACTGCCGACATAAATAAATTAATAAGTGCCGCCTGTATTCCTTTTATCTTTCCGTCCTCTATCTCTATACGGTTTAGATTCATCGTATCCTTACTGACTTTATCTATAAACTTTTGTTCACTGCCGAAAATGATAATTTCTTTTATTCCCTGAATAGTATCTACAACACCTGCATTGGTCTTTCCAAGTTCTTCTCTAAGTAACTTGCCTCTTTTTGCATTTATATTTGCAAACAGGTAAGGCACACTAAGTATCAAAATATTGGCTACAAGGCTTAAAAATGCCGCCTCCGGAGATATAAAAAAGTATGCCGTAAGATAGGCTACTGCACACACTGCGGCTATTATATAATCTCCCAATATATGTGCAAAAAAAGTTTCCAAGGTTTCCACATCTTCCATAGCTATTGAGCTTATATCTCCCATCCTATATGACGCATCAAGAGGAGTTGCTCTTTCAACTGCATTATAAATATCCAAACGCAGCCTTTCCAAGATAAGATAAGCAAGTTTATGGCATATAAGCATATGCAGATAGCTGAAAATCCCCTTGCATACAATAAGTAATAAAAGCAGAGGAAAATACCCTATTATCTCTTTGTCGCTTTTTTCTCCATAGGCATAAGATACAAGATATGCTCCCAAAAGCAAAGAAGTAAGCGTAAATATACTATTTAATATTCCACCCTTGTGTCAAGTATTGGATACATTTTTTCTTTCAGAAATTGCTTTTTTAAGGTCAAGATTTTTGATTGCACTTGCTTTGCATTTGTTCATAGTGAAATTTTTACACCTTGAAACTTAACACAGCAATCAAAAACTAAAATTTGCTACCTATTTCGACTTGCTCATAACCCCTAAAATCATATCTACATCTGTGAAAAACAGATTGATTCCTCTTTTCTTCATAGCGATGACTTCCTTCAGCTTTGTCCGAAGTTCTTTATCCAATTTTTTGTGTACTGTAATCGGATTTTCCTGAATCGTATGCACATGGTCCAAATAAACCGCTTTGACTGGAAAGGCATTTTGTATCAAAAACGCATTTTCTTCCCCGGCAAATATCCCAATTACAATCGTGCTACACTTGCCGTTTCTCTTTATTTTAGAAGCAACTATCCTTTTGTATTTTTCGACTTTCGAGCTAATCGGTATCATCCAAAAAATATCTTTATTCTTTGAATCCTCAATTGCATAGTAATGCGGTCGATAATTGCCATTTTCCTTGTTGCTCATTAGAGAGGAATCTGACACATCAGAAAAGAAACAATCTTTTATATGATAAGAATATCCTTGTTTTACCTCCATACAATCCTCCAAAAAAATCCCTCTATCATTTCGATTAGAGGGATTTACGCACTATATTATTTATACCCCACCCATATAGTAAGTGGCTACATTTACACACCGAATTATTTATATCCCACACCATCGGCAAGTGGCTGAATTACACCTCATAATTTTATATCCCGTCTTATGAGAAACGGCTAACATTTGCTTGCCTAAACTATAGCATATGGTTCGTTTTTTTACAACACCCAAGTTATTAAAATAAGACTGGCGTTTTTTACATTCCATTCTGGTCATATTCTAATCCGTATTCGCCACCCCTGACACTAAAACAGTCCTTGGCACAAAATTTGTCAGGGAAGAATTAGAGTACATT
>ERZ773087.500-NODE-500-length-29087-cov-16.960044_pt1 | contig 29087 bp, 20 predicted proteins | sample MGYA00511375_ERZ773087 | MGnify/ENA primary metagenome ERZ773087 (study PRJEB29015, sample SAMEA2737995) | human oral metagenome | biome: human oral; feature: human-associated habitat; material: dental | place: China | collected 2063 ...
TCTCCGCGCCCAGGTCCACGTTCGCTCCGCCGACCGTGCCGCGGGCGATGAGGCCACCCAGGTAGCCGCGCGCCTCAATCAGAAGGGGACGTACGCCCGCGCGAGCCAGTTCCCACGCGCTCACGAGGCCGGCGATGCCACCGCCGACGACGACCGCGCCGGGGTGGCTGGGGATGGCCGCCAGGGGGTTCATCGTTCGTCACCCAGCTCGTGCACCAGCTCCACGATGCGCGTCAGCACGTCGGGGTCGGTCGTGGGTGGCACACCGTGCCCAAGGTTGAAGACGTGGCCCGAGGCGGAGCGCCCAGCGTCGAGGATATCTCGAACAGCCTGTTCGATAATGTTCCACGGAGCCTGAAGCAGCGCGGGGTCCAAATTCCCCTGCACGGCCTTCCCAGGCACCTGAGTGACGGCCCACGACAGGTCCGTCTTCCAGTCCACGCCCACGCAGTCGGCACCGACCTCGGCCATGTCGGCCAGGATCGGCGCGCTGCCCGTCCCGAAGTGGATGAGCGGAGCGCGCTCACCGGTCACCGGGCTGACGGCACCCGCGACGCGCTGCGCAACCAAGCGCGAATACGGCGCGACGGATTCCCTATAGGTACGAGGCGAGAGAGACCCCACCCACGAGTCGAAGAGCTGCGCAGCGCTGGCGCCGGCCTCGATCTGAGCGGTAATAAAGTCGGCGCTCACCCACGCACACCAGTTCATGAGAGCATCCCACGCGCCCGGGTCGGACGCCGCGAGCGACCGCGCGGCCATGTGATCGCGCGAAGGACGCCCCTCGACCATGTATGCGGCCAGGGTGAAGGGGGCGCCCGCGAACCCGATCACCGGCGTGTCCTCGCCGAGTTCCGCGACGGCCAGCGCCACCGCCTTCTCCACGGCCGATGCATCGAGGATCCGGCGCTCCACCAGCCTGTTCACCTCCGCGACGCTGTTCACCGGTTGTTCGAAAACCGGCCCCACCCCGGCGGTAATCGTCACCTCGACGCCCGCGAGCGCCAGGGGGATCATGATGTCGGAGAAGAACACGGCCGCGTCCACGCCGTGGCGGCGCACCGGCTGGCAGGTTATCTCGGCGGCCAGTTCGGGGTTGAGGCAGGCATCCAGCATCGCGACGCCCTGTCTCACATTGCGGTACTCTGGCAGTGATCGCCCAGCCTGACGCATGAACCACACGGGCAAACGTTCCGGCCGACGACCCTCGAGGGCGGCCAGAAGGGCAGGCTGATCGCTTCTCATCATGGCCGAATTCTGCCCTATCGCCAGAAATCTGGTTCACTGGAACCACTGTGAGCCTTCGCATCTTGTCCGTAACGCATGACCTCCACGGTCTGACCGAGGTCCAGCGCGTATCTCAACATACGGACACTCTGTCCGCTTCATTGAGGAGCACCGCCGGTGTCGAAGGCCTGGTCACCCTGGCGACCTGCAACCGGCTCGAGTTCATGATCGACTCCCCGAAGGTACCCGAAGCCCACCTGCGCCTGAGGCTGGCCCGCGAGCTCGATTCCCAGCCCGACTGGGTCGTGTACGAGGGCGAGGACGCCCTCACCCACCTGTTCCGGGTCGCCTCCGGGCTGGAGTCGATGGTGGTCGGTGAGCGGGAGATCACAGGGCAGCTGCGCCGCGCCCTGAAGACCGCACAGGCCTCCGGTGACGCATCCGGCACCCTGACCAGCGTCATCAACGCCGCCCTGCACACCTCCCGGCGGGTGAGCGCCGAGACCCGGCTGCAGGAGTCGGGACGTTCGGTGGTCAGCGTCGGCCTCGACATGACCGGAATCACGGACTGGGAAAACCAGCGGGTGTTGCTGGTGGGCACCGGTTCCTACGCGGGCGCCGTCGTCGCGGCACTGCGGCAACGCGGGGCCGGAACCATCTTCGTCCACTCCTCGTCCGGGAGGGCGACCGGATTCGCCGAGCGGCACGCCATCACCCCCGCTCTGGACCTAGATTCGGCCCTGGGCAAGGCCACGCTGGTGGTCACCTGCCGAGGCTCGGCCACTCCCGTGGTGACCACCGCCAACCTCAAGGACGCCACCCCCACCGTGCTGCTCGACCTGTCCTTGCAGCCGGACGTGGATCCGGCCGTGGCCTCTCTCCCGGGGATCACCCTCCTCGACCTGACCGCGATCCAGGCCGCCATCTCCCCCACCTGGGCCGCCGACTCTGCCCACGCCGAACGGATCGTCGCCGAAGGGGTGCACGATATCTCCGATCGCCTGGCCTCCCGCGCCGCGGACCCCGCGGTCGCCTCGCTGCGGGCCGCGATGCTGCGGATCGTCGACGAGGAGGTGGCGCGGCTCCCGCAGGGCCGCGCGCTGACCGTCGAGGACTGTGCCCTGGCGCTTCGGCATCTGACCACGAAGCTGCTTCACACTCCCTCGATACGAGCACGCGACGCCGCGGCCGAGGGCAGAATCGCCGACTACCTGGCGGCCATGGAGGAGCTCTACGGCATCGATATCCAACCCGATTTCGACGTTAAGAGCCATCGTCGCTGCCCGGTGACGGGGCTCAGTTTCGCCGATCTCGCCACCGAACCCACGGAGATCAGATGAGTGATGCCCTGAGCCCGTATTCGGCCGTGCTGCTGGCCTCCTACGGGGGTCCGCGCCAACCGGAGGACGTATTGCCCTTCATGCGCAACGCCACCGCGGGACGGGGGGTGCCTGACGAACGCCTGCTGGAGGTCTCCCAGCATTACCAGCTCTTCGGTGGTCGCTCCCCCATCAACGAGCAGAACGAGGCGCTCCGCGACGCCCTCGTGGCGGAGTTGAAAAGACGAGGCTGCCCCCGTCCTGTCGTCATCGGGAACCGCAACTGGACCCCTTTCTTCGCCGAGACCGTCTCCGCCCTGCACCGTGACCGTCACGACAGAGTGGTGGCGTTGACCACCGCCGCGTATTCCTGCTATTCCGCCTGCCGTCAGTACCGGGAGGACCTGGCCGCTGTCATGGAGCAGATACCGGGCGTGGTCATCGACAAGGTCGGCCCCTATTCGGAGCGCGACGGTTTCATCTCGGCCAACGTGGACGCCCTGGTAGCATCCGTGCAGGCGCTGCGGTCCCGGATCGGCGACGGGGTGATGAAGGTGTTGTTCGTCACCCATTCCATTCCCGTCGCCATGAACGCCGCTTCCGCTAACGGCACCCCTGCTGCCCGCTACGACGCCCAGCACATCAGGGTTGCCTCCCGGGTGGCCGAGGCCGCCGAGGCCTACCTGGGTGAGCGTCTCGACTGGGAGCTGGTCTACTGCTCCCGTTCGGGCAGCCCGCGCATCTCTTGGCTCGAACCCGATGTCAACGACCGCTTGGCCGAGCTGACGGGCGTAGCCGGCGTGGTCGCCGCCCCGATCGGTTTCATCAGCGACCACATGGAGGTTGCCTACGACCTGGACACCCAGGCCCGCGAATCGGCGGCAGCGGCCGGTTTCGACTACGAACGCGCCGCCACCGCCGGCATCCACCCGGACTTCATCGCCACCCTGGCCGATCTTCTTCTCGAGCAGGCCGCCGTGGCGCGGGGCGAACTCGCCCCACCCGACCATCCCTGCCTCACGGAGCCGGCGAGTTGCTGCCTCCCCCATCCGCAGAAGGAGCAAACCCATGTCCCATCCGCATCACACGCACACTGATCCCCGCGACCATCTGATTCCGGCCGAGGAGGTCAACGCCACCCCGCACTACGTGATGTATTCGGTGTTCCGCACCGCGGGTCCGCTGCGCGATCCCGACACCGCGGCCACGGAGAAGGCGGTTCTCGACACCGGAGTGAGCATCCGCGGCTGGTACGACATCGGTGGTTTCCGCGCCGACGCTGACCTGATGCTGTGGACCCTGGCCAACGACCCGCACCAGCTGCAGGCGGCCTACCACGCGCTGCGCGGCTCTGGGCTGGGCCGGGACCTGGAGCCGGTGTGGTCCTGCATCGGTGTGCACCGGCCCGCCGAGTTCAACCGCGGCCACACCCCGGCCTGTTTCTCCGGTGTCGCCCCCCGCCCGTGGGCGTGCGTCTACCCGTTCGTGCGCAGCTACGAGTGGTACTACATGGACGAAGAGCGCCGCTCCAAGATGCTGGCCGCCCACGGCCGAATGGGCCGCGAGTACCCCGACGTGCCGGGTTCCACCACCTCGGCCTTCGCGCTGAACGACTACGAGTGGCTGCTGGCCTTCGAGGCCGACGAGCTGCACCGCCTCACCGACGCGATGCGGCACCAGCGTGGGGCCGAGGCCCGGCTGCACGTGCGCAAGGAGATCCCGTTCTTCACCGGTCCCCGCGTCACCCTCGAGGAGTGGGTCTCCCGCCAGCCCCGGAACTGAGAGGTCCGGCATTCCCCGAAGCCGATCGGGTCGACGAGTCGCGTGGGGTGGGGCATTCGAGATGCCCCACCCCACGTGGCCTCGGTTCCGTCCCCTAGCCCTCGATGACCTCGCGGAGGAGCCTCAGGACCTCGGTCGCGGAGTAGTTCTCGGTGGTTGCGGCCACCTTGATCCCGGCCCGTTCCAGCACCTTGGTGGCGGAGTCGCCGACGGCGAACACCAGCACCTCGGGATGCCAGCCGAGGAGACGCCCCACGGCTATCGCATTCGAACCTGAGGTGACGATCACCGCGTCGAATGCGCCCTCCTCCCACATCTCGCGGATGTCGGTGGGCGCCTCCCGCAACAGCTGCATGGTGTAGACGGGAATCAGCTGGGCCTTCCAGCCCTTCGCGTGGAGCCCGGAGATGAATCCCGGCGCGAGCAGGGCCGATCCGGGCACCAGGACCGTTCCCGTTCCGTCGCCCCGGGGCCAGATCTCGAGGAGCGCGGGAACACCGGCCGCTCCCTCGGGCACCAGGTCGACGTGGTAGCCCATCTCGCGCAGCGCATCCGCCGTTCCTACGCCGACGGCGGCGATCTTCGCCTCCTTGGGGAGCCTCCAGCCGAGTTCCCGGATGCTCTCGACGGCGCGCACCGAGGTGAACGCCACCCAGTCGGCGCCCTCCAGGGTGGAGCTGACCGCCAGCACCTCGCGGCGCTGCAGCGTCACGGAGGTGACGTCCAGGCCGTGTTCACGCAACCCGCGGGCGATCCGTCCTTCCTCGCGGGGAACGAGGATCCTCGCCTTGGTGAGTTCGGTGACCCGGTGGCCGCTCTCCGCCTCGGGTTCGGTTTCGTTCTGTGACTGGTTGCGTCCGAGTTCCTCGGCCCCTTTGGAACGCAGATAGGCGGCTGCGCGACGGGCGGTGCGCACGGCGTGGTACTCGGAGGTGGGCATGCCCATCTGCACCATCAGTCCCTTGGAGCCGTCCTTCGGCAGGACCGCGACGATCAGCGACAGCACCCCGTCCCGCTTGGCCTTCGCGGCCACCGAGACCGCTTCGCTGACGTCGAGGGCGGCGTAGGCTGCCCGCTCGGCCATGACGCAGACACGGGTGTCGGGATGATCAAGTTCCTGAAGGATGCCGATGAGTTCTTTGTCCTCGCTGCGGCACTCGAGACCGGTGGCCCCCAGTCCGGCATCCGGGAGGATGCCGTCCAGGTATTCGGTGACGAGATCGAGGCGCCCCACGGCCTCGAAGTCGGCGGCTCCGGCCACCAGGCCGTCGATCTCGCCGGTGCGCACCTTCTCCAGGAACTCGAGGAGCTGTCCGGGGGTGCGTTTGACGAACGTGAGTCCGGGGTTGATGCTCAGCAGCTGCGAGCGACGCAGGCTGGAGCGCGTGGCTATCACCGATCCCTCGGGAAGCTGTTCCAGGGTCAGGCCATCGCGGGCCACCAGTGCGTCGCGCTGATCACCGCGTTTCAGGACGGCCGCGAAGGTCAGACCCGGCATCTGTTGTTTGGGGATGCGGTGCATGCGATGCACCACCATGTCGAAATCACCACGCATCAGGCCGAGACGCAGCTGCCCCACCGTCTCGGAGTCACCTGCGGCGGGGATGTGCACCACATCCACGTCGTGTCCCATTTCCCGTAGGGTGGCGGCCACGGCTTGCGAGCGGGCTACATCCACCACGGAGTTCTTCGTGCCAAGACTGATCTTCAACTCGTCCATCCTCACTGAATAACGACTACGGCTGGTCAATCGTCGGGCCCAGCCTATCGATCCGCGAGGGAGGATTTGCCGTCAGGATGGATCCGCGCGATTCGCCCAGTCCTCCAGCCCCGGTCCGGCCTCCTCCACCCCGGGATCCGGGAGCAGGGCTCCCCGCCGGAATGCGCGCCCGAAACCGGTGGGCAAGAACACAGGAGTCGGAAGGATTCCCCCAGGTCCAGGGGTTCTCCGCACCAGTTCCCAGAGGGTCATCTCCTCGGGGCCGGACACCTCGACGAGATCCCCGCCGCGTTTCCCCAACGTCGTCTCGGCCAGCACCCGGGCCGCCGCCTCGAGGGCGATCGGCTTGATGCGCATCCCGGGCACGAACCCCAGCGGACCCAGCCGGTTGCGTTGCAGGACTTGGGCGCCGAACTCGAACCACTGGGTGGTGCGCACGATCGTCAGGGCCGGGCTGAACCGCCGGGCCGTCTCCTCCTGGGCTTTCTTGCCCGCGAAGTACCCATATCCCTGAACCTCCGGCCGGTCGGTGTTGACGATCGACAGGAGGATGTGGCGAGCTCCCGCCTGGGCCGCTGCGTGCGCAACCGATCGCGCAGACCGTTCGAAGAACTCGACGCAGGGTTTGCGCCCGGTGGCGACGATGTTCGTCGCCTCGATCACCACGTCGGCCTCGAGCGGCGGCAAGGAATCCGCCGTCACGTCGAACCCGGTGGAGCGCGAGACCTGTCGCGCCCGGATCCCCTCGGCCTCGCAGGCGCGCTGGATCGCGACCCCCGAGGCCCCTCCCCCGACTATCACCGCATGCATGTATGTCTCCCATCCCTCTACGACCGTAGAGACTATATGATCGTAGAGGATACACGGGAGGGCGAATGGACCGACGACAACGGATCGCGAATGCGGGGATCGCCCTGATAGCGCGCGGCGGCACCCACCGCCTGACCCACCGCGCGGTGGATGCCGAGGCCGGGCTCCCCAACGGCTCGACCTCGTATTACGCGCGTTCCCGCCGCGACCTGATCCGTCTGGTGATGGAGCAGCTCTCCGCGGAATCGCAGGCCGACCTGACCGACATCGAGGTGCCCGGGAAGCTGACGGTCCGGCTGGCCACCGACCTGGTGGGCAGGCTGGCCGAACGCCTCATCCTGAACGGCGATGCGCAGGCGGCGCGGTTCGCCCTGATGTTCGAGGTCCGCGACGATGACGAGCTGCGCCGAGAGCTCACCGTCGACGCCCCGGTGCGTCGCAGTTTCGATGAGAAGGCCGTCGAGCTGCTGCGCGCCCTCGGCGTGACTGATCCGGAGAAGAAGGCACCGGAGTTCGTCGCCCTGGTCGACGCGGTCTTGATGTACCGGGCCGTGGACGCAGCCCCCATCGACCCGGCCGGCGTGGTCGGGACGTATCTGACCGGCCTGGTCAGGCAAAAACCGACGGCAGCCCGATGACGTAGCTGTTGATCTCTCCCCCACCGAAGTTGGTGGCGAAGATGATGCGGCTGAGGTCGCGGGAGGCGCTAGCTTGGGGTTCGAGGAAGTAGGTGTCGCCGTCGACATGGTCCCAGTCGGCGCGGATATGGGCGACGTTGAGCGCCCTTCCGCCGGGGGTGAGTTCCAGCAGCCACACCTTCCGGTACTCGGCCCGGATGGCGGGGGCAGGTGTCTGGGAGTTGTGGCCGGCGCTGTCGCCGTAGGTGGAGATGACCGCCCACCCGGGGGCGCCGAAGGCCTGCCCGCTGATGTGCACCGCGTAGGCCTCACCATCGACCGGGTAGAGGGTGTGCAGGTCGTTGCGCTCGCCGGTCGCGACGTCGATGGACGCGATCTGCCCCTTCCCGTAGTCGGCGACCACCAGGAGGTCCCTGCGGTCCGGGCCGAGGGCGAGATCGGAGTGTTCCGAACCGTCGAGAAGTTGGCGTGACTGTGTGAAGTCGGTGCTGTAGGCGACGGTTCCGCCCTCCCCGGCCAGCCAGGACGGCACCACGTATGTGCCGCTCGGCGCCGTTGAGACGTGGTCCGGGAAGGCCCCCGGGGCGGGGAAGGCCGAGGCGTCCAGGGTGCCGATCACGGTTTTGTTCTCGAGGTCGAGGGCAAGGAGCCCGTGACAGGTGTTGCGCTGGGTGGCCGCGTCGTAGGAGGTGGCCATGAGCCCCAGGACCTTGCCGTCGGCGCTGAGGGTGCCCTCCCCCTTGGTCCAGAAGGATGTGGCCCCGGGCCAGGGGGTGCAGTCTGTGAAGTCGAAGGCCTGTTCCTTGGTTCCAGCTTCCACGTCGAGCAGCCACCAGACCATGCCGCCGTTGCGTTCGGTGAAGTAGAGCCGGGAGGGTTCACCGGGGTGCCAGAGGGGTTCGCAGTCGCCGACCAGGTCCGGGAGCCTGCGCAGATACCCAAAGGTGGTGGCGTCGTAGAGGTGCCAGAACCCCTTGCCGTCCTGGGCGAGGTAGCGGCTGGCATCGGCGTTGAAGGCCTGGCGTCTGGAGTACTCGTGCCGCATACGGCCGCCCTCCCCTTCGGCGACGGCGGTCGCGCGGTACAGGCGGGTTCCGTAGGTGGGGTCGATCAGGGCGTCGGACAGCCCGGTGGAGCGTTCCGGCCGGGCGATGGTGTTGATCGGATCGGCCGACAGCGGGCTCAGCCGGAACCCGGGGTCGTAGAGGACGTCGAAGGGTTTGCCGGTGGTCGCATCAGTTGGAGACACGGCGGCCGGGGATGACGGGCCGGGTCGCGACTCAACCGCACAGCCTGCCAATAGGACCAGCCCTCCGGCGCCGAGGAGAGCGCGACGAGAAGGTCGGACAAAGTTCATCGATTCCTCCTAGAACTCGATCTCCAGGCCCACCCTCAGCCGCCAGCAACTGGCGTCAGTCGTGATGTTACACGTTCCTACAACATTCAAACAGATCCTCAGCAAGCCGACTACCCCAAGCTGGTCGAGCCGGACCGCAGGAAACAAACAACCCGAGTCACCCCTCGAAGCTGGTTGAGCCAGCACGTGAGCGCCAGCGAACGGCTGAGTCGAAACCACTCCCGGCACCCGGTAGCCAGCTCCCGGCCACGAGCCAGCTCACCGCGTGCATCTAAGGTGGTGGGACGGTTCCACGACAGGAAGGTGCGTGATGCAGACGATCACCCTCAACAATGGTGTGGAGATGCCCATGGTGGGTTTGGGCGTGTTCCGGATGACCGGGGATGAGGTGCGCGCCGCGCTGCCGGTGGCTCTTGATGCCGGGTATCGGCTGATCGACACGGCCGCCCTGTACGGCAACGAAGAGGCGGTCGGTGAGGTGATCGCGGCCTCCGGGCTGCCGCGCGACGAGCTGTTCGTCACCACCAAGGTCTGGTACCGCGACTTCGGCCGCGACGCCACGTTGCGGGCCTTCGAGAAGTCGCTGAGCAGGTTGGGGCTGGACCACGTGGACCTGTACCTGCTGCACCAGCCCTTCAACGATTGCTACGGGGCGTGGCGGGCCCTCGAAGAGCTGTACGGGCAGGGGGTCGTCCGCGCGATCGGGGTGTCGAACTTCATGCCGGATCGCTATTTCGACTTCGTCGTCCACAACGACGTCACGCCCGCGGTCGACCAGTGCGAGGTGCATCCCCTCCATCAGCGAGGGGACCTCCACGAGCTCACCCGGCAGCACGGCACCGTCCTCCAGGCGTGGGCGCCGCTGGCCCAAGGGAAATCGGAGATCCACGGCTCCCCGGTGCTGCGGAAGATCGCGGAGCGGCACGGGAAGTCGGTGGCTCAGGTGATGCTGCGATGGCTGGTGCAACGCGGGATCTCCTTGGTGGTCAAGAGCACCCACGAAGCCCGGCTGCGGGAAAACCTGGATGTCTTCGACTTCGAACTGACCGAGGCCGAGATGTCGGACATCGCCGCCCTGGACGAGCACAAGCCGAACGCGGGCATGACCCATCACGATCCGCGGCTGTTGGAGTACCTGCACGACAAATACCGCTGATCCCATCTACCCAAAGCTGGTCGACTCGACACCAAGCCGCACTCCCCCGAAGCTGGTTGAGCCGACCCGCGGGCCCTTGAAAGGCAGGGCGACCTTCCCCAGAAGCTGGTTGAGCCGAACTGCGAGCGTCAGCGAGCAGGTCGAGTCGAAACCATGCCGAAGAGCGGTCAGCCTTCGGGGATCTCGCGGTACATGGTCACGGGATAGTCGGACTCGGTCATGTGCAGCCACTCCTTGGCGGTGAAGCCGAAGCGCTCGTAGAGTCGCTGGCTTCCCAGGGTGGTGGCTTCCAGGTATGCGGGCAGACCGGCCTCGTCGACCACCTCGAGGCGGTGGTTCAGCAGCCGAGACCCGATACCGAGGCCACGCGCCTCCTCACCGACAACGATGTCGACGAGGTACCAGTGGGCGTGATCGGGACGGCTCTTGGCAAAGACATCGAGAGTCCTCAGGGTCTGCGGCAGGTGACGCAACCCCACCGCCGAGACCACCCGCGGCAGCTCACGCACCTTCGCCCAACTGGAGGTCTTGCGGTCGGGCGACTCCCATGCCGCAGCGCCGACCAGGCGGCCGTCGTCCTCCCGGCGGGCCAGATCGACGGCCCCTCCCGCCATCGCCCCGGTCCGCAACTCGGACAGGAACACCTTCGTCAGACGCTGCAGCCGGTTCCGCTCCCCCGGGATCATCACCGCGATCACCGGGTCGTCACGGAAAGCCGCAGCGAACAGACCAGCCACCTCAGGCAGGTCCGCCTCCTCCCCCTGGACGATGGCAATGGTCATTCGGTATCCCTTCGGCGGTCGTGGTTCTGGTAGATGGTGGCGCTCCTCAAGAAGGAGCAAGTACAACTCATCAGACTACCAGCAAGATCGATACGAGGAGACTTAGTCACAGGCGACACCTAGGCCAGCGAAACCCCTAGTCAGACCACACTTGAGGACGGCTGTGAATAAGCCTCATTCTTCTTGCTCTACTGCGCTTGCGCCTGATTCTTCAATGAAAGAAGCAGCAAACTCTCTGCGATACGCCCAATCATTACCAGACAAAGGGTAATGGGGCGTGTAGTCAATACTGCGAGCCGGTATATCCGTGAGCTGAGTAAACAAATTGCCATCGAACGACACCGCCCCAAACCCGCTGGGCTCATAATAGGAAAGACCCACCAGGCGAGCTGCGACATCTTGGGGCGTGAACTCACTGCTCCTCAAGCCTCTACGGACACACTCAATTAGTTTGTCCCGCTCCGGCGAGGCGAGAACTTGATCCAGCAGAAATGCCATACGGATATCTGGGCAGGCTCCGTCACGTTCTCGCAAATTGGCAAGAATCTCTGGCACCAACCGTCGGTATTCACGACTAAGCGTATCTTTAAGCGCGGAGATCGTTTTGGCTTCCAAGCCTTCAACGCGCTTCGCAGCAAGCGATATTACCTCCAATCTTCGATCAGGGAGCTTGCAGGCTCCTAGCTCGTGATCCAAGTTCACATCAGGATCTTCCTCCAGCAATAAATGAAGAAGTGTGCTGGCCCATCTTAGAAGTGCAAGATATGGCGTTCGCACCACCCAAGGGGATAGGGGTTTGAGCCCAGACACCCCATTGCCATCTCCAGCAGATTACGTTTCAATGGCCCCCTAGGACCGTCGTGATATGACCGCTCGATTACATTCGGGTAGTGCGCATTGATCTTGCTCAAGATCAGATTTAGTCGCGCCTCATCAGATTCCTTAAGCAGCTTTTTGAGATCACCTGGATTGTTTTCCACGGCTTTACCAAGTGCGCACCTTATTTCCCCATCGGGAATGTCTCCTTCCGGCATACTCTGGGCAAGATAGCGATCAAAATAGTTGGGGTTTGCAAATCGCGGAGACTTGAGAGGCCGACCAGCTAGCCCTTTGGCAGCGGGAAAGATGGCCTCCAGCAAAGTCAATGCGTCCTTCCTGTCTCTCTCGCACTCCAAAGTCTGCACAAGAGGACTCCAGTCAACTTCCTTCTCACTTGAAGGATTTGCAAGTGTCTCGAACGGGGAATCATCAGTTGCCGTGAGTTTGGTTTTCCAGTACTGAAGTTGAGAAAATACGCTTGGAAATTGAATTCGCAGGAACACGGCGAGCACTAGATCCGTATTATCAACCTCACCCGGAGCATGAATATTAAATTCTTCACGCAGCTGAGCGAAAAACCTTGCAAGGGCACGCGGAGTACCGAGTTGCGACGGCATTGTTTCCAGAATAATACCATCAATACGATGAGATTCGAAACCCTTTCCCGTTTTGTCCAGCAACAGCACTTCATTCAATCCATCAGATATAAGTTTTACAATCTGTCCACTCAACAGAGGAGGGAGGGTCAGTGGGTACTGAATAATCTTCTCCATAAAGGCGTGCGCCCGCATTTGAGACAGGTCTTCCCGACCGGAAGACCGGACAATATCCACCAAGGTCTGCTCATCGTACGCAAGCAAAAAATCGACCCCCGGAAACCTCCCAAGAAGTCGCACGACTTTTAGAAGAACAAGCAGTTCATCGACTTGCAATCGATCAATATCATCCACAATCACGAGTATCGGGGAATTCAATTCGCGCAACCCGTTGGAGAGTTCTTCGAATAGCACTTTCCACGGTTTTTGCTTTTGCAATTTATCTTCAATAACCTTAGCGGCTGAGCCGATCATTCCACCAACCATCGGGACAAATGACCCCGCTGATCGAACAATCCACATGTACTCAGCGAGCAGCTTTCGCAATCTCTTTCTATTCCTCCTTGGGACATCCGGGATGACACTCGACAAGGCTGCAAAGAACTCCGAAAGCATTCCATCAATCCCCGCCGTCGCCCAAGGAGTGAATGAGACGATTCTCCATTCTCGCCTCGATTCCTGAAACTGTTTCAGGAATATTGAAATCAATGCGATAATAGATGATTTCCCACACCCCCACGGACCTTCGAGTCCGTATACGATACTCGAATTAACCGAATGATTTCTGTGAATCAATTTCGCGATTCGTTCTGCAACAGGGGCGCGATTGAATCTATCTTGCTCCACTGCTTCGATCGGATCGTCATGCCAGCCTTTGGGCTGCGGACCGCTTGCTTCGCTCAACATGCACCCCACCTATCGAAGCCCCGCATCACGCGACGCCCCGACACTCCGGCGCCAAGAAGATATACGGTTCGAGGTTCAGCCACCCCAGCACCATCCCTTCACGTTTCGTTTCATTCCCACGTCAGCTTTTCTCGAACCCAGAACTGGGATCGAATTTGAGGACTCGGGCGTTTTCGCTGATGGTTCGGATTTCGGTGTCGTTGAATCCTTCGGTTTTCACCGCTTGGATGTCGATGGTGATCTCCAGGCGGGCCCCTGCCCCTGCCAGGCGGTCGATGACCTCCCGGGTGATGTTTCCAATGTCGCGGGAGTAGAGTTCGGGGTCGATCTTCACCGAGCCGAAGAAACGCGCGGCCACGGTCTTGACCACTTCATCCACCCCGGCCCTGTCGGCTTCCCCAATGCCCGGTGCAACCCGGACCACATCGACGTGTCCCCCCTCCGAATGGCTGTCGGCTGCAGCCGGGGGTGCGGTTTCCCGGGCGGCGCGGTCTGCGTCGAGTTGTTCCTGAGCGCGGGCAGGGTCCACCAGTAGGGTGCTGTCGGTCACCTGGATCGTCGCATTCGGGTCGGGTGGCAGCACAAGCCCCCGGTAGCGTCCGGTTTCTGGATCCTTGCCCGCCGCGATTCCGAAGCGTTCGTTCTCCACCAGGATGGCGGTGAGCGCACGCTCGATGGCAGCGTCCAGCACCTCGCGTTTCACGAGCCGATGCATGTAGATGTAGCGGGTGAAATATCCCCACAATTCACCGACGCTGATCTCACCGGTTTCACGCCACCTGGTGCCGAGTTCTTCCCGCAGGGTGGACCCGAGGATTGCCGCTCCGAACTCGGTGACGAGAAGATCATCACGCCGCATCTTGTGAGACACCCGCTCCGCCAATGACCTGCCGCCGGAATCGGGCACCTTCTCCGCCATCAGTTCGAAGGGTTGCGTCGGTTCGGGTTGCACGGGGTAGACCGTCCAAATGAAGGTGCCTCGAATGCGATCCGCGACCACCCGGTCGAAATTGCCCACCTGCTCGTCGGCCTGTTTCCGCTGCTGGACCGACAGGTTGAGGGGTTCGCTGGTCGCCTGGACCTGTTTCCACCCGAGATAGGTGCGAGTCGCGGCCTCCAGCCCCTCCAGCTGGCTCCTGTCCGCCAGCAGGAACACCACAGTGTTGCGGTGAATGCGCTGACTGGCGCCCTTGGCCCCGACGGCGTCATGAACCCACCGGTATGCTTCGGATTCCCGGCTCTCCTGTTTGCGCCAGGAATACCGGGGATGAGCTATGACCAGACGCACATCCTCCAGATCAGGAATGTCGGCACTCGATTCCGGGGCAATGTGAACCCGGTCGAACACGTCGCGGGACCTTTCCTCCGCGCGCAGCCGACGGGTGATCTCGTTCCACACCTTCTCGGGATCCTCGCGGAGCCGCTCGGCATAGTCATTGGCCGTCTTGGTTACCGACGGCTGCGTGTCGAACCAGTAATGCCCCTGCTCCTCGTAGAAATAGGTGGACCGCTGGGCCAGCAGTTCGAGGGCACTGCCGAAATTGCCCAGCGTGTCGCCGGGAATCGCGGTACCGAGCCACAGGTACTGCTTGTCCAATCCCCTGTGGGTGCTCCGGACACGCGGAGCCGCACCCATGAAGATCGCGCGCGCCAGCCGCTGGGTGACGAACCGCTGCCCCAGGCTCGGACGCTCCAGGTCGATGCGCTGGGCCATCGAGCTGGGTCCGTCGATGTCGGAATCAATGATCGGTTTCCACTGATCCTCCAGGTACTGAGTCAGATCGGTGTTCACCGTCGTCGCGTCCAACGGCACATTACCGGGAAGGATGAGCGGTGAGGCGTCCTCGGATTTCCACAGCTCGTGGACTATCGACGACACGAGTTTCAGCACGCCACGGGTGCGTTGGAATCGTTCCAGCGTGGACCAGTCCTCGTAGAGCCGATCCAGCAGCTCCGGGTGAAGCGGATAGGAGACGCGGATTCGTTTCTCGTACTCGTCGCTGACCTTCGCTGCGTCGCGCGGGAAAAGCGCCGCGTTGCTCTGGTAGAAGTCCACGAAATTGCGCGCCACCGCGGCGATCGTCCTGAGCGCCTCGGCATCCGCGGACTGGAACAGGCGGCGGCGGACTATCTCGAACGACTCGTTCTTGCTGGATGGCCTCCACTGATCGGCCACCCGGCGAATCACGTTCTGGAGACGCTCCAACGCGAGCTGACCGTTCGCGCCACCGACCTCGATATCGCTGCCGGCGCCGGCCGCGCCTGTGTCCGAAGCCGGAATGGAGACCACCAGCATCGCCCCCGGCACGGACCGGACGATCTCGGTCAGCGACTGGGCGAAGGTGAACTGCGTCTCGAAAGAACCCGACGGCAACTCCTTGTCCGTGACGAGCTGCCTGGCGTAAGCCACCCATTCATCGATCAGGATCAGCGCCGGCGCATACTTCTGGATCAGCGTTCGCAGAGCCGATCCGGGATTGGTCCCGGAACGGTCCGCATCCGCGACCATCTCGTAGGCCTCCCGTCCACCCAGCTGCCAGGCGAGCTCCCCCCACAGGGTGTGGATCTTCGTACCATCCGGTTTGGTGTGCGTGGAACCGGCCTGCAGGTAGGTTCCAACCAGGGCCACCCGCCTCACCCCGAGCTTCTCGAGCCGAGGGTTTCCGTTCCCGGCGACGAGGTCTTGGATCTCCTGGGGCATGTCCTGCGCGGGGATACCGCTGAACAGGTGGTAGAGGGCAAGCATCGAGTGGGTTTTGCCGCCGCCGAAGTTGGTCTGGAGGTTCACCACGGGGCTGGCGTTGCCGTCGCCGCTCATGCGACGCAGGGCCCGGCTGAGCAGATCCCGTAGGCCCTCGGTGAGGTAGGTGCGGGTGAAGAACTCCCCCGGGTCGCCGTACTCGGGGCTGGTGGCCTGACCGGTGTGCACCAGGTGCAGGTCGGCGGCAAACTCCGAGGCGGTGAACTCGCCGCGCGCCACATCGTCGTGCGGATGGATCACCTCACGCCACGGCTTCAGCCCGCCGCCCGGCTTGAGCGATGCCTTCCTCGTCCTCTTCACCTGCTGGCGGGTCTGGTCCTCGTAGACGGTGCGCCGCAGATCAGAGCGCATCTTGCGCACATCGGCCGCGGAATCAGCGGATCCCACCGCCTGGAGGAGCCGCACGATTGTGTCGAGGGCGCGATCGGTGTCGTCGGAGCTGAACGGCGCGTTGTGGGCCCACTGGTTGCGGGTCTCCCGCAGCTCCGAGGCGAAACTCTGCTGTGCCCGGGACAGCACATCCCTGAACTCGTAACCGCGTTCGGTGATCGCGCGCAGCTGCACCTGGACATCGTGTTTCGCGAGGATCTTCGGGGCACTCCCCCGGCGTCGCGCGTCCTCGTCGGCCCACATCGTCGGCCACTGCGACGATCCGAAGGCCTTGGTCATCACCTCGTCCACCACATCCTGGAGACCTTCGGAGAGCAGGTCGAAGGCCTTGCTGATTCGGTCCCGGTTGTTCACTGCCATCGGTGTCTCCTACGACGTGGTGCCTGCGTGTCGGGTGTGGTCAGTCATCTCGGTCCTCGGTTGCCGGGGTGATCTGGTGTCGGGCGATCCGTTCCCGGGCGTCCCGGTAGATCTCCTGGATGCGTGTCTCAAGTTTCTCCTTGGGCGGCAGCGTGGTCCAGTACTCGGCCACGACTATGCCGTCCTTGTGCATCTCCAGCAGCTCCACCTGTTCCCGGCTCGCCTCGGTGCACAGGATGAGGCCGATGGGTGCCTCCTCGCCGGGCTGCCGTTCGTACCGGTCGAGCCATTTGAGGTAGAAGTCCATCTGGCCCTTGTAACTTGGTTTGAACTTCCCGATCTTCAGTTCGACGGCAATCAACCGCCTCAACGGGCGGCTGAAGAACAGCAGGTCGAGGTAGAAGTCGTCGTTGTCGACGGTCATCCGTTGCTGCCGGGAGACGAATGCCCAGCCGTTGCCGACCTCCAGGAGGAACGCCTCCATCTCCCGGATGATCGCTTCCTCCAGGTCCCGCTCCGCCCAGGAGTCGTGCAAACCCAGGAACTCTAGGAAATACGGGTCACGGAAACTGTCCGCCGGGATCATCGACCCGCCCAGCGCCTGGGCGTTGGCGATCTCCTTGCGTTCGTAGCCGTGACGCCCGATGAGTTCCCGCAACGCCCGGACGCTCAGCCGCGCGTTGACGGCCTGGTCGATGTAGTAGGCCCGCGCCTCCGGGGACCGGACCGGCAATAGCTCCTTGATATGGCTCCAGCTCAATTGTTGCGACAGCGTAGCCACATTCTCCTTGTCGGGGAGGAGCTGGGAGAACTGGATCATGCGGTAGAGGTCTGCCCGCTTGAAGCCCCGTCCGAAGCGCCTGGTCAATTGTCGCTCCAGTGAAGCGACAATCTCCCGGTCGTACCCGGCACGGTTCTCCTTCAGCACCTCGACGTCGATCATGTGCCCGATGTACCAGTTCCTGAGGGTCAGGGCCGCATTGGCTTGTGTGGCGACGGCGGCACGGGTCTGTTCGATGAGAGAAGAGACCCGCTCCAGCAGGGAACCCTCCCCGGACAGCGCCGCTTGGCGGATGGAGGTGAGATCCGCTCCCGCGGAGGTCTCGGGCCTCGGGACCGGTTCTGGGTGGTTGTGCGTGGTCACGAGTCAGTCCTCGTCTCCGAAGTCGAACGCTTCCTGGGTGGAGCGGGGCACCGAGGCGAGTTTCCGGGCCTGTTCGTTCACGTCGCCCCATGCGCTGACGAGGCTGTTGAACAGGAGCGCGTCCTTGGCATCCTTTTTCTTCTCGGCCTCGTGGAAGAGCAGGAAGCCGAGTTCCTTCACCGCGTCCAGATCCACCCGCACCTCTTGCAACCCGGGCAGCAACTGGGCAACCTTCTCCACCCCACCATCGGCCATCGCCGCGGCCAGACGAACCGTCGCCTCCCAGATGCTGAGCCGGTCATCGGTTTGTGGCGTCCAGCCGGCGCTGAGGTTCTCGGGTGAGAGCAGCCGCGCCCTGCCGCCCCTGGCCTCGAAAATACCGCCGCGTTCCAGGGCGCCGATGGAGGTGTCGGTGGAGCGGGCCAGCTGATCCGCCAAACCGGAGCTCTCGGTGCCCCAGCCGTAGCTGCGGTACCACTTCACGGCGAACCGCGTATCGGGATCGAAATCTGATTCCTGCTCCCCCAGCACCTCGTCGAGGGTGGCGTTGATGAGCAGCAGGGCGTCCCTCACCGACATGTCGGACCCGTCGGCCTCACGCACCCGCGCATACCGGGAGAACACCGAAATACCGGGACCAATGGCCGCCTGGGCCAGATCAACAGGGGCGATGGCCCCCTGCATGAGCGTCCGCAGGGCCTCCGGCAACTCGGACTTGAGCCGAGCGACGAACAACCGACGGGTGATGGAATCAGCATCCACAGGTCGCGGACGGCAAGCCAAGACTATAGAAGAGGCAAGGGCATTGCTTCCAATGGCACGCGGCCGACCGGGACGCTCACTACGCATGGGCCAAGTAGCTGAAATCTCCCAGCCTGCACTTATAAGTCCACTTAGCAAGGTGTGCCAGCCGGTTGATGATGTGCCATCAGCCGCTGCATCTTGTTGCTTATAGGCGTAGTAGACTGTCATAGGAGCTTCAGTGGTGACACCTCGACGAATCCGGTGAAAGACAGAGTTGAAACCATCGATGAAGAAATGCTCTGCACCATCTTTGCCATCATGACGGTAAGGGTTTGCAACAAGTTCGTCAGCTTTGGGCGTAAGCATAGTTCCAACGAGCTGAGGATAGATATCACGCAGAGTTCGACGCAGCCAGACATAGAAATAATCTGACAAGTCGGAGTAACCAACATTGTCATAGTATGGCGGATCAGTAGATACGCCAACCCAACCATATTCACATTCCAATGCACTGATTTGCGTTGCACTACCAGCCATACTTGCGGGGACATGGCAAACCACCTTGGCCACCCATTCAATCTGCCCCAAAAAATTACCTGATGAATCGGAAAAAGGATTAGCTTCAGCAAAATCCCAAACCATCGGAAGGGCCTGACGACTGAAGACATGGGCTAGCACATCCCGAGACATGTTCCAGTAGCAGAGAGAACTGCAGTAATCAGCTTGTCTGCTCACCCCAAGAGCCAGATAGGTAGCGACCGCATCAGCATAAGCCTGAGCCCCGGAGCCGCCCGCCTCAAGACGGTCTCCCTCCGGAATGCCCGCAATCAAAGCATCCACCACCACCTGTTCCCGCACCTCGACGACGAGATCACTCAGTGTGGTCATGGCGACGAGTTGTCGATTCGTAAAGAGATCGGCCCAGCGTTTAAGTCCATAGTTTGGAGCTGTTATGGCACGGGGATCGTAAGGAAGCTCACTCTCCGGAACCCTGTCAGGGGGCGTCACTCGCGCGGCATCGATTTGCGTTTGATTTGGGGAAAGATACAAACGTCCTCTCCCGGAATCAGCTACGACTGCCATCAGGTGAGACCCCATGCGCCCAGCGGCCGCTTCGCTCCGGATATGGTCATTTGAGATTACCGTGCCGTCTCCTATGGCAACGCCCTTACCTCGGTTTACGGTTCCGTCATCAGATTTACGTGGTCCGTTAGCATCGTGCACCACCTCGTAATGCACCCGCCCGTCCTGCACGGTGGGGCGTACCCAGGCTTCCTTGCCTTTTTTCTTGCTCAGCCACCATGAGTTCACCAAGGGGACCTCGATGGGGTTGGCTGGGTTGGGGCTTTTCACGGTGCGGGCCCATTTCCAGGCAATCACAGTGTGTTCGGTGCCGTCGGGGGCCTTGACCTTGGGATACAGGTGGCCGATGCGCCGGAATGCCTCGTCGCGCATCCATTTGCCGTAATAGCGGACGTCTTCCGCGAGTCCCTCGGCGCGTTGGTAGATGCTTTGTTCATTGCCTCCCGGATGAACGGGTTCCTGCCCCGCGAATTTGGGCGGTATCTCTATGAGTGCCTTGTTGATGAGCACTGCCAGGGGGTTTAGGTCGCTGGCGTGGGCCTCCAAACCCAGGCGCTGCGCCTCCAGGGGAATGGATCCGCCGCCCGCGAAGGGGTCGAGCACCGCGGGAAGTTCGCCGTCGTTGCTCTTGCGGATCTCCTCGCGTGCCCGGCGCAGCAGTGGTTCGTCGTTGCTGTTCTCCCACACCACCAGCTCTTCCATGAGGGCGTGCAGGCGGGCGCGTTCGGCGTCCTGTTCCTCGACGGTCGGGAACTCCTCCGGGCGCGAGGCGGGGTCGTCGACGAGTTGCGCGAACAGCACGGCGCGGGCGGTCGCGAGTGGTTTGCGCGACCAGTACAGGTGCAGGGTGGAGGGGTGTCCGTGGCGGATCGACTTCTCGCGAGCCGATGCGGCATTGATGGCCTCCAGCGGCAGGGAGGTCTCGATGAGTTTCTTCTTCGGCGTGTTCGCCACGGATTTTCCTTCGGTTTCTGCGGGTTGGCTGGAATGGTTCGGGCCGGTCATCGTGGCGGTCCTCCCCTATTCCAGTAGTCGCGCCATTCCTCGTTGTAGGAGCGTGTGGTGGTGGATGGTTCGAGGTGCGCGAAGGCGTCGGTGACGTAGCGCAGTTCGTCGTGTTCGGGGCCGTCGGGTGAGACCTGGACGAGCGCCAAGCGGTGTCTCTCGCCCTGGGTCTGGGCGAAGGTGACCTCGTTGGTCGTGATGGCGAACGTGTCGGCTCCCTCGATCCGGCCCTTGACCTCGATGTAGTGGATCCGGCCCTCGTCATCGGTGGAGCGGATGTCGTAGCCGGGATTGTTGCGGGGCATCTCCACCGGATTCCTGCCGATGGCACGCTCCGCGACCAGCACCGCTTCCACCGCCCGGCGTTCCACTTCTTCCGTGGCCCGGGTCCTGGCCGGCGCCTCCTGCCCGGATTCCACTTCGATGAGGCGGCTCGGTACGATCAGCGCGACGCTGCGAATCACCCCGGGGACGGCGACGAGTTTGGTGTGGAGCGCGAGTTCGTGGCCTCTGCGTTCGAGGCGTTTCTCCAGTTGACGGGCCTTGGCGTGGGCGGTTTCGGCCCGCACCCTGCCGATGGTGCCTGCGCGTTCGAGATCCTCCAGGCGGTTGTATTCGCGATCCCAGTGGTTGATCTCCGCAAGCAGCCGCTCCCTGACCTGTTTGCAGGTGCGGGCCACCTCGATTTCGAGCCGGGCGCGGATTTCCTCCATGCGGGGTTGCATGCCGCTGCGGTAGGAGTTGGCGCGCACGGTCTTCTCGTGGTTTCCCCTCACCCATTCGTCATTCAGGATCGAGGCGATGGCGGCGGCCTCTCCCGGCTGGGGTGCGTCGTAATCCAGGTAGGGGGGTGCCGCGGAGACCGTGACCGTTCCGTCCGGTTCCAGGATCGGGTAGTCGAAGTGGTGTGAGACGGTGTCGGTGCCGGGCGCGGAGTTCGTGATGCGCTGCTCGACGGTGTACATCAACGCCGGGACCTCCGCCTGTTGGCTGCGCCTGTCGACCAGGACGGTACCGTGCCGCAGTGCCGACCCCAGGTCCTCGATTGTTGCTTCGATCACGGCGTGGAGCAGTGGCTGGCCCGGGGCGATGAGGGTGGCGGGCGGCTGGCCCTCGGGGTGGGTGAGGTGCAGTTCGAAGGTGATGCGTTCGTACTGATCGGCGACGGGGGCCCAGCGGTTCAGGCGGCGCGCGATGTCGATGACCCGGGTGGGGACGCGGGTGATTTCGTAGCGTCCCTTCTCCCGTTTGCGGACCTGCCCGCCCAGGCGTTCGAACGCGGACAGGAAGAAGGCGGCGATGTAGCCGGGCTGGAGGCGGCGTTCGCGGGCCTTTTCCATTCTGGCCCGTACCTCGTCGAGATCGAGTGCGCTGAACATCTCGGGATGCAGCGCCTTCTCCGCGAGCATCTCGTCCAGCCCGTCCCTGACCCCCGCGTCGATGATGCGATCCAGTTTGGCCTTCACCTCGGGGCGGTCCCCGTACCGGATGGCCTCGATCAGCAGGTCGCGCAGGGACCGTTCCTGGAAGGCGTCGTCGTCACCGAGCACGTTGAACAGGTTTCCGTTGTATGCCACCGACATCTGTTCGATCTTCGAGAGCAACCGAGTGAAGACATCGCCTTCGCGGGTGTCCTTGGCCACCATGTTCCACAGGTGACAGACTTCGCGCTGACCGATGCGGTGGATGCGTCCGAAGCGCTGCTCTATCCGGTTCGGGTTCCACGGAAGGTCGTAGTTGACCATCAGGTGGGCGCGCTGCAGGTTGAGCCCCTCCCCCGCGGCGTCCGTGGCGAGCAGCACCACCGTGTCGGGGTTGTGGGTGAATTTCTCGCGCGCCGCCATTCGTTCCTCGCGGCTGGTGCCGCCGTGGATCCTGACCACCGCGTCGGAGCGGCCGAGCTGGGCGCTGATTCTTTGATCCAAGTAGTCGAGGGTGTCCCGGTGCTCGGTGAAGATGATGATTTTCCTCGCCGCCCCGGTGCCGTCGCCGGCCAGTAGTTGTTCGTCGAGAATGGTGCGCAGCTGCACCCATTTCTTGTCCTCGTCCAGCCGCCGGACCTTGTATGCGATGCGAATGAGATCCTCAAGGGTCGTGATCTCGGTGTGCAGCTCCGGGATGGTCTGCGCGGCGGTTGCGCGATCCACCACGTACTCCACCTGGGTTTCGAATTGGAAACGTTCCGAATCGGTTGTTTCCAGATCCATGTCTTCGTAGTCGTGGATCGACAGGGACGGGAGTTTCGCGTCGAACCGGGCGGCGGATTGTTCCTTCTCTGCCGGGCTCGCCGTTTCCTGGATACGGGTGAGTTCGCGGAGCCTGTCTTCGAGTCGGCGTTGGCGGCGTTCCAGCGACCGCAGAATCGCTTCCGGGCTGGAGGCGAGGCGGCGTTGCAGAACGGTCAGGGCGAATCCGACGTTGTTTCCGCGTTTCCTGTCGCCCGCCTGGGAGATGCATTCGGCGCGTCCCATTTCCGTGCGCACATAGTCGGTAACGAGATCGTAGAGTTCCCGTTCGGCCGGGCTCAGTTCGTAGGCCACCGTGTAGGCGCGGCGTTCCGGGAACAACGGTTTGCCCTCGAAGGTGAGCAGGTCCTCCTTGACCATGCGGCGCATGAGGCCTTTCGTGTCGGTGCGGTGCACCCCCTGACGGTACTGGCCCTCGAAACGGTCCCGGTCCAGCAGCGACATGAACAGCTGGAAATCCTCTTCTTTTCCCGCGTGCGGGGTGGCGGTCATCAGCAGAAGGTTGTGTGCGGTTTCCGAGAGCAGCCTGCCCAGCTTGAAACGTTTCGTCTCGGACACCTCGCCCGCCCAGGATGAATAGTGGGCGGACATGCGGTGTGCCTCGTCGACCACGGCGACGTCCCAGTTCACCTCGGAAAGCTGTTCCATCAGGTCTTCGTTGCGGGAGATCTGATCCATTCGCGCAATCAGCCGGTTGTGGTCGGCGAAGACGTTGCGGCCGTGGGCGTCGTCGATCATCTGACGGTTGAAAACCTCGAAGCGCAAGTCGAACTTGGTGGCAAGTTCCTCGCGCCACTGCTCCACCAACCCGCCGGGAGCGACGACGATCGCCCGTTCGCAATCGGAACGCAGGATCAGTTCCTTGATGTAAAGACCGGCCATGATCGTCTTCCCGGCGCCCGGGTCGTCGGCCAGCAGGAACCGCAACGGGAGACGCGGAAGCAGTTCCTCGTACACGGCGCGGATCTGATGCGGCAGCGGATCCACGTCCGAGCTGTTGACCGCGACCATCGGGTCGTACAGGGCGGCGTACTTGATGCGCAACGCCTCCGCCGCGAGCCGGAACTCGTCCGGGTCGCCGTCGAACGCCGGAGCGGATTCGAGATCACCCACCGGTTCGAGATCAGCCGCGTCAGCCTCCGTGACCATACGACCGCCACTAGCCCCGGACTCGTCCCGGTAGAAGACCTCCACCAGCGTCGGATCCATGACCTCGACGGCGATCACGGTGACCGTCTGCCCCGGAACCAGGCCGCGGAGTCGCTGCCCCGGACGCAGGGTGGCCAGACCGGATGTGGTCTCTGCCCCGGTCACAGGACGCCTCCCTCCGATTCCTCCCGCCGACGATCGTGCGCGGGGAATCCATCATCGGGGTGACCAGCGCACACCCCCGAATAGTAGCGGGTGGCGGCTGGGCAGGTCGATGCGACCTTCCTCTCCCCTGAGTACGTGAAGTAGTGGCCCGACCGACAACCATCCAGAGACTAATTCACGAGTAGCGCATCGATCAATAACCCCTTAGCCAGCAAGGTTAATTCGCAGGCGACACATCCGCCAGAAATCCCTAGTCAGAGCGCACTTGAGGATGGCGAACAAGCTTCAAGAAACAATACGGCTATCAACCGTGTCCGTATACCCCATAGAAAGAGTCATCTTCGCATGCAACCCATGAATAAGCCTCAAGCCACCTGGGAAACGAATCCAAATAAACCGTTTACGTTCAGATATCGTCACAGACCGTAGCCGATAACCTTGTCTTCAACCTCGGCAACCACATCATCGGGTATATCATCCACCGCGATACGATAGGCCATATTCATGCACGGATTATAAATACCCAGATACTTGATCTTCAGAAATTCTGGATGAATAGATTTAAGCCCCATTCGCCAGTACATGAGCAGCTGAAGCGTACTTTCTTTCCTGACCGGCATTTTTGAAACTTTGAAATCCCAGAGCGTATCAGCAGTCGTGAAATCGCCGTCACCCGCGCTTACCGTGTTGGTATAGCCGCCTTTGAAAGTGAATCCATCAAGCACTTTTGGTCCGTACACCTTCAAGAAACGCAAGGAGCGCTCAACCATCACCCGTATGTTTTCAATCGTTGCCTCATCAGGAGCGATCCCATCCACAGGCTTATAGTCCACGACACCCGCACGGAAACAAACATCGAAACCCGATAGTTTTACGGCATTGACAATCGAACCCTCGTCGAGCCCTTTGACGTTTGCCATGAGCTTTGCCGCTTTCTCCTCTTCCTTGATGAGCGAAGCGCCCATCATAGAAATCTTGAAAGCATCATCAACAGGAGTGCCTGACATGAATCTGGTCATGTAGTCCACGGCAAGACCTACCAAGCTCGCATGTACGTTTTCCTTATCGTTCAACGATTCTGCATCATCACCAAGGGGAATACTCGTCAGATTTCTCGGATTGATGTACCCGCCTCTTGGCTGCTTCACCTGCTTGATGCGCTGCGTGACTGAACAACCCTTCATGCTTGCAAGCAAGTCTCCAACGTTTACCATATTCTACTTTCTTTTAGAGTTTGAATAAGCCCTGCCGTCTAACGTCGAAACAATGACGCGCGGCGAAGTTTCCCTCAATTAATAACCAGCGATCTTCGTTGTTCGTTCCGCAAATCCCCTAATTATTTCTGCTTTTTAAAGCTCTGCGCCATTGCTTCATAGAAAAAGTGGAGCTAAGGGGATTCGAACCCCTGGCCTCTTCCATGCCATGGAAGCGCGCTACCAACTGCGCCATAGCCCCGTGTCTCGCGACTCCCTGAACTTACCGGAGTCGCGGGCGGCGCGCAAGCCGTGGGTCAGGGAAGTTGTCTCGCTGGGGTGTTGTAGGTGGCGAGTCTGGGGTTTTCTCCCCCGATCACCAGCGAGTAGGTGATGTTGCCCGGGATGCTGAGGACGTCGCCGATGCCCATGAAGGTGCTGACCACCTTGGACAGCAGCAGGCCATGAGTGACGATCAGCACCTGCTGTCCCTCGTGTCTTTCCGCGATCTCCCGCACCGACTCCAGGGCCCGGGCGGTCATCTCCGCCAAGGTTTCGCCCGTCGCCGAGCGTTGGAAATCGACCCCGTGAGTGTAGAAGTCGATGAAGCCGGGGAACACGCGGATCACCTCGGCGGTGGTCATGCCGCTCCAGCTGCCGACGTTGATCTCCCGCAGCCGGGCATCCGGCACCACGTCGAGTCCGTGGGGTTCCGCGACCATGTGGGCGGTGCGGAGGGCCCGTTTCAGGTCGGATGTGTAGCAGGCCTCGAAATCCCAGTCCGCGAAGAACCGGGCCGCCTCCTCGGCCTGCTTCTCCCCCACCTCGTCGAGTTCGACATCCGCCTGTCCCTGCAGTTTTCCGAGCTCGTTCCATTCCGTGCGGCCGTGCCGCAGGAACACAAGTTTTGTGTGCGTCACTGCTCTTCGTCGTCCTGTGGTACCGGCACCTCGTGCACGTCGAGTGGGATCTGCGGACAGTCCTTCCACAACCGTTCCAGGTTGTAGAGGCTGCGTTCCTCGGTGCGCTGCACGTGCACCACGAAATCGATGTAGTCCAGCAGCACCCAGCGGTTCTCCCGGTCACCCTCGCGGCGCACCGGTTTCAGCTGGGCCTGTTTGATGAGCTGCTCCTCCACGGCGTCGACAACCGCCCCGACCTGGCGTTCGTTCCTGGCGCTGATGATCAGGAACACGTCGGTGATGGTCAGCTGCTGGCTGACGTCGAAGGCGACGATGTTGGTGCCGAGCTTCCCGGCTGCCGCCTCCGCGGCAATGGTCACGTGTGTGATCACGGACTCAGATGTTGTCAACTGGAACTCCTGTCTCAGGATGTGGGTAGAGACCGCGTTTCACGATGTACTGCACGATGCCATCCGGCACCAGGTACCAGATCGGCTCGGCACGCTGTACACGTGTACGGCAGTCGGTGGAGGAAATAGCCAGGGCCGGGACCTCCAGCAGCGTCACCTTATCCGATGGCAGATGCGCCAGGTCGTCCTCCGTCATGGGAACCCCCGGACGGGTCACCCCGACGAAGTGCGCCAGGTCGAACAGCTGTTCCGCACCGCGCCACGTGAGGATCTGCCGCACCGCGTCCGCGCCGGTGATGAAGAACAGATCCACGTCGTCGCCGCGCTCCGCACGAAGATCCCTCAGGGTGTCGACGGTGTAGGTGTTACCGGGCCGGTCGATGTCCACGCGGCTCACGGAGAACCGGGGGTTCGAAGCGGTGGCGATCACGGTCATCAGGTACCGGTCCTCCGCCTGGGTCACGTTCCGGTGAGTTTTCTGCCAGGGCACACCCGTGGGTACGAAAACCACCTCGTCGAGGGAGAACTTCGCGGCCACCTCACTGGCGGCAACGAGGTGCCCGTGATGGATCGGGTCGAAGGTACCGCCCATCACCCCGAGCCGGTAATGCCGTTCCCGTCCCTGCCGGGCAACCGCCAATTCCGTGGTGCTCATCGCTCCCCCGTTCCTTTTCCGCTGCCGACCCCCAGCCACCATCCCAGCGCACCGAGCACCAGGATCACCCCCATGATCACGAGGGCCAGCACGGAGACGTCGGCCCCGGTCGGTGTTTCCAGCAAAACCATGCGGGAAATGTTATCCGCTCAACCAGCGCGGGCGGTGGCCACTCATTTTCCCAGGCCGCCAAATCCTGCGGGCTCAGACCCTCACCTGGCCGTCGCCGTTCACGATGTATTTCGTCGAGGTCAGTTCCGCCAGGCCCATCGGACCCCGCGCATGCAGTTTCTGGGTGGAGATTCCGATCTCGGCGCCGAACCCGAACTGGCCCCCGTCGACGAACCTGCTGGAGGCGTTCACGAGCACCGCCGCGGCGTCGATCTCGGTGACGAACCGGTCGGCCGCGGCCCGGGACTCGGTGATGACGGTCTCGGAATGACCGGTGGTGTGGCGGCGGATGTGGGTGATTGCCTCGTCGATGTCCGCGACGATCCTGACCGCCAGGTCCAGCGACAGGTATTCCGCATCAAACTCGTCCTCACCGGCAGGGACCACGTCGTCGGCGAACGCCACCACATCGGGGGTTCCGTGGACCGTCACGCCAGCGTCGCGAAGCGCATCGAGCGCGACGGGAAGGAAGGCACCGGCGATGTCGCGGTGCACCAGCAGCGTCTCGACGGCATTGCAGACGCTGGGTCGCTGGGTTTTCGCGTTCAGCAGCACGGCGACGGCTTTGCCGATGTCGGCGGAGGCGTCCACGTAGAGGTGACAGTTCCCGGTACCGGTCTCGATCACCGGTACCTTCGCCCCCTCGACCACGGCGTTGATCAACCCGGCCCCGCCTCGCGGGATCAGCACATCCACCAGGCCTCGGGCGGCCATCATCTCTCCCGTGACCTCGCGTCCCCCTTCCACCAGGGCGACGGCGTCGGCACTCACTCCGGCGTTCCTCAGCCCTTCACGCAGGGCCTCGACGCAGACTCGGTTCGACTCGATGGCCGAACTGGAGCCGCGCAGCAGGGCCGCGTTGCCTGACTTGAGGCACAACCCGGCCGCGTCCGCCGTGACGTTCGGGCGGTTCTCGTAGATGATCCCCACCACTCCAAAGGGCACCCGCACCTGCCGCACCTCGACGCCGTTGCCGAGCCGCCAGCCCCGCACCAGGTCACCCACCGGGTCGGGCAGCGCCGCCACGTCGCGCAGTCCGTCGACCATTCCCCGCACCCGGTCGCCATCCAGACGCAGCCGGTCGATCACAGCCTCGGGCGTTCCTGATCGCCGCGCCGCATCGACGTCGACGGCATTGGCCGCCAGCAGCTTCTTCTCGACGGCCGCCACGGCGTCGGCCATCGCGTGCAGGGCACGGTCCTTCTCATCCCGGGTCAGGGTGGCCAGTTGCCGGCTCGCCTCACGGGCCGCCAAGGCTTGGGATCGGAACTCCATGACGGGAGTATAGGAGGCACATACGGCATCCGTGCCCTGTTCCACCCATCGGTTTGCTGGCCTTGTTTCCGTTTCGCTGGGCCTATTCATGTTTGCCTGCGCTGTGAGGCCAGCAAACATCAACAAGCCCAGCAAACCGATATTAAGGCCAGCAAACCAATCGACTGGTGAATCAGGGGATCAGTGGATTCCGATCATCAGATCGCGGTGCACGGCCAGACCTCCGAGGTCCATCCGCCGCCGCAGTTCCGTCGCGGAGCAGTCCACCAATCCACGTGCCAGCAGTGTTCCGCCGGGCCCGGTGATGTCGACGGGATCGCCC
>ERZ773087.502-NODE-502-length-29072-cov-49.386946_pt1 | contig 29072 bp, 26 predicted proteins | sample MGYA00511375_ERZ773087 | MGnify/ENA primary metagenome ERZ773087 (study PRJEB29015, sample SAMEA2737995) | human oral metagenome | biome: human oral; feature: human-associated habitat; material: dental | place: China | collected 2063 ...
TTGACATAAAAGCAAGGGGGACGTAGGCACAAGTGTTCAGTCCTGTCATGCCCGATGACGACCATACGTTCCGCATCATAACCCTCGGGATAGATTACCACGACCTCCCGCTCTATGTCGTCAGGAACGTAAGAGGCGTACGGCCTGCCTTTTCTTGTGGGGCGGTTGGTGCGGCTTGCCTCTCGGCGGCGCTTGGCCTGCTGCTTTATCTCGTCGATGACGGGAAGTGTTTCTGCGTGAAGCAGCGAACCTTCCTTTGCCCACTGTTCGTCGAAGAGCGTGCCAACCCACCCGTCGGGACTTTCCGGCAGGCGTTTCTCGCTGCGCCTACCGAATACCATACGTTCAAGTTCAAGGATGCGGCGGGACTTTCTTGCCAGCTCGGCATCCTTTTGCACAAGCTCGGCATCCTTTTGCTCAAGCTCTGTTTCCTTTTGCTTAAGCTCTACGTCCTTACGCATAAGCTCCATGTCCTTTTGCACGAGAAGACTTACAACGTCTTCTCGAGTTAAGAAACGATAGTCAAGCGCAGTCTTGTTGTTGAACGTATTCATCAGTATGCCAGTCATTTATACAATACAAAGATACGAAAAATATCTGACATGAGCAAGAGAACGTCAAGGTTTGTTGTAACGTTTTCTCCGATAGCAACGGGGATTTATGCCTTCCATGTAAAGGACCAATTCGTCCCACCGAAGTTCATAAAACCCTGCTGCCTGCTGCATAATCTTACCACTTAAACAGCCCTGCGCCATCTGCTTGTGATACACAACAAAGCCACAACGTTCCCAATGGAGCAATTTGATGCGGTTGCGAGGGCGATTATAAAACACATAGACACAACCGTCAGAAGGGTTGAAGTCATTACCACGTACGAATTGACATAAGCGGAGGATTCCCTGACGCATATCAACAGGAGTACAACAAACACGGTAAACATTTGTTTCGTTGAGTGCAAACATGTTTTTTTGCACAAAGATAGGAAACAAAACATATCGGAAAAAGACGGCGAATATTGGATGCTTACAAACCAAGATAAGCACTCCTTTCATGTACAAAGTACTGAACAAAGATACGATAAAATCTGAAATTCTGCCCCATTTGCCTGTGGCAAAACGTGGTGATGCCTCGAAAAGGTGACCTGGCGGGAGAACTTTCAATACATGCTTTGCAAGTTGAAAGTATCTTTCCAGTGGCATATAATGAGGAAAAAGTAAAGAGCACTTCATTATGTTTCTTATGTTCTTATGTCAACATGGGCGTGTTTATGTCGAAACACGAGAAAAAACGATTAACTCGTTCACTCTTCCACTTGTCTTCTTGCTAACCTGTCCACTCATTAACTCGCCAACCACTGTAATTTTTTCAGCAAGAAATTTAACACTAAAAGTGTCCTTTTTGTCGACCAACCGCTCATCTTGCCGCAAAAAATCGATTCTCGCGAAGGTTTGTTTTGATGTAAAAAGGGGGTAGTCTGTGAATGCAACAAAATGAATTTTTATTTAAGACAACCGCCATCTACACCATATTTAGGGCCATTTGCTGCTAAATGCGGTGCGTTTTGATGCTAAACATAGTGCGTTTTGATGCTAAACGCAAGGTGTTTTGGTGCTAAACGCAAGGCATTTTGGTGCTAAACGCAAGGCATTTTGGTGCTAAACGCAGTGCAAAATGCTGCTAAATGCAATACGAAAAGCATAAACATACACAGCAATGGTATAAACTAAACCTTTTAAACCCATCAAAAACATGGCTAAAAAGGGCAAAATAGCCGTTAAAAAGTGGTTTTTTGGGGCTAAAAAGTGAGTTATTGGGCTGGGAAAATTATGGGGTGGCGACCAAACTAGAAAGGTTAAATGGTGCAAAATGCAAATTAAATTCTTAAAAACAGACAAAACAGAAGGCACGAAAGACTAGAAATAGTAGTTTTTTACCTACTTTTCGACCTATATTTCCGCTAGAACGGCGTGAAATTTAGAATGGTTTTGTAAAAACGAAATAAACAATTTAAGATTTTGAGTTTGTAAGTTGATGAGTTGATGTGTTCGGGGGTTGGTGATGAGTTTGTGAGTTTGTGAGGTGATAAGTTTGTGAGGTGATGAAGTGGTGAGTTGAAGGGTTGATATATTCGGGAGTTGTTGGGTTTTAGAGTTTATAAGCTAGGGAGTTGATTTGTCCTGCACTTCGTATATGTTTTCCCAATGTCTACACCTCGTTAGGGCACTTATGAGCAGGCAAAACTGCGTTAAACATACACCCGAAGGCTGGCAATACGCCATTTTTTAGCTATCTTTGCAACCATGAATATCGACGAATTGCAGGGAAAAAAGATTGCCGTGCTACTCTCGGGAGGGGTGGATAGTTCGGTGGTGGTGTACGAGTTTAACCAACTTGGACTGCACCCCGATTGCTTTTACATCAAAATTGGCCCCGAAGAAACGGAGGAATGGGATTGTGCATCCGAAGAAGACTTGGAGATGGCGACGGCTGTGGCCAAACGTTTCGAGTGCAAATTGGAGGTGGTTGACTGCCATAAGGAGTATTGGGATCAAGTTACACGCTACACGATGGACAAGGTGAAGGCGGGATTTACACCCAATCCCGATGTGATGTGCAACAGGCTGATTAAGTTTGGCGCATTTCATGAGAAGCGCGGACACGAATACGACCTCATCGCAACGGGACATTATGCCCAAACGGAATGGATTGACGGCAAGAAATGGCTGGTTACGAGTCCCGACCCAGTGAAAGACCAGACCGACTTCCTTGCGCAAATATACGATTGGCAACTGCAAAAGGCCATATTTCCCATTGGTCATTACCAAAAGGGAGAGGTGCGAGAGATTGCCGAACGCGAACATCTTATCAACGCCAAACGTAAAGACAGCCAAGGCATTTGCTTTCTTGGCAAGATTAATTATAATGATTACATCCGCCGCTTTCTTGGCGAAAACCCTGGCGAAGTGTTGGAACTGGAAACAGAAAAGAAAATCGGCATGCACCGCGGACTGTGGTTTCACACCATTGGTCAGCGGCACGGACTGGGCTTTGGTGGTGGTCCGTGGTATGCTGTTAAAAAGGATGTGGAACGTAATGTGCTGTTCGTAAGCAAGGGGTACGAACCTGCCACGGCTTACAAGAAAGACTTTAAGGTGCACGACTTGCACCTGCTAACGGCTCCGCTAGATGGGCTAGACGTTACATTTAAGATTAGGCACACGCCCGAATATCATCGCGCACAACTAGAACCGCTACCCGATGGCGGTTATATCGTGCATGCCGAAGAACCCATGCAAGGCGTTGCGCCTGGCCAGTTCTGCGTTATCTACGATAAGGAACACCACCGCTGCTTTGGCTCTGCTGAAATAGCATGGTGAGTTTATGAGGTTGTGAGTTTGTAAGTCCGTGTGTTTTTGCACCAAAAGCCTTACTAGTTCGCGAGGATGTGCGGTTATGAGAACTAGGGCTCATGAGGGTATGAGAACTAAGGCTCGTGAGCTCATGAGAACTTGGGCACGTGAGGATATGGGAACTAGGGCTCGTGAGAGTATGAGAAATAGGTCACGTGCGGTTAAGAGAGCTAAGGATCGTGGGGGTATGAGAACTAGGACACGTGAGGATATGAGAACTAGAGCACGCTCGGTTAAGAGGACTTGGGATAATGAGTGTATGAGAACTAGGACACGTGAGGTTAAGAGAACTAAGGTTTGTGAGGTTAAGAGCCTTTAATTTAATGAGTTTGTAACCATACAAGTGTTGAAACTGCAAGGCATTTCACTCCCCTCTCCCCTTGGAGAGGGGCTGGGGGTGAGGCTTTAATACGCCTCCCTATACTTACTTTCGTCCTTATCATCAAGCATGCTAAGGTACGATTGGTAGCGGCTTTGGGCGATGTAATGGTTGTTTAAGGCCTGCAACACAGCGCAACCAGGCTCGTGCGTATGCGTGCAGTTGTTAAAACGACAACCTTTTGAAAACTCGAATATCTCCTTAAAATAGCTGCTTAGTTCGTTGCGCTCGATGTCGAACGTGCCGAAACCTTTGATGCCCGGCGTGTCGATTACCCATCCACCCTCAGGCAATTCCAACATTTCGCTGAACGTGGTGGTGTGCATTCCTGCGTTGTGGGCGTTCGAAATTTCGGCTGTACGCAGGTTCGCAGTGGGCAAAAGGCGGTTAATGAGGGTGGACTTTCCCACCCCACTGTTGCCACTTAAAAGCGAAATGCGGCCTTTAAGCAAGGCCCGCACCTCGTCTACACCTGCTCCCGTCTCGGCCGAAATGGCCAAACAGTGGTAACCAACCGTCTCGTAGAGGTTCATCACCATCTGTTGGTAGCGCATTTCGTCGTCGTCGAGCAGGTCGGTCTTGTTAAACACCAACACAACTGGTATGCGATAGGCCTCGGCCGAGGCCAAAAAGCGGTCGATAAAGGTTGTGGAAGTCTGTGGCCGGTTAACGGTTACGATGAGCAAAGCCTGGTCGATGTTCGCGGCAAGAATGTGACTTTGTTTTGAAAGGTTCGACGACTTGCGTATAATGTAGTTCTTACGGTCGTGGATAGCCGAGATAAAGGCCGTTCCCTCTTGGTTGGTTACAAGCTGCACGCGGTCGCCCACAGCCACAGGCGATGTGCTGCGTATGCCTTTAAGCCTGAAACTGCCCTTTATCTTGCTGTCTACAATTCGGCCGTCGTCGGTTTTCACCGTGTACCAACTGCCCGTATTCTTTATTACCAGTCCTTGCATGTTGTGCCTTTGGTGCGGTGTATTAAACCGTCATTATCTCCTTATTCTTCGCTTCAAGCAGTTCGTCAATCTTCTTAATGAACTTGTCGTGTAGCTTTTGGAGTTTCTCTTCGGCGTCTTTTTCGTTGTCTTCCGACAGTCCGTCCTTGATGGCCTTCTTCAGTTTATCCTTTATTTCGGCACGCACGTTGCGCACTTCAATCTTGGATTTTTCGCCAATCTTGTTGCATTGTTTGGTCAATTCCCTGCGCCGCTCTTCGGTAGGCTGCGGTATTCCTAGGCGTATAACCTCGCCGTTGTTCTCGGGTGTGATGCCCACATCGCTGTCCATGATGGCCTTTTCAATGTCGCGGATGGCCTTTTTATCAAAAGGTTTGATGGCGATGGTACGCGCATCGGGTGCCGAAACGTTGGCCACTTGGTTCAGTGGAACGGTCATGCCGTACGATTCAACACGCACACCATCGAGTATTGCCACGTTTGCTCTACCTGCACGAACACGCGACAATTGCTCTTCAAGATACATTGCCGCCATTTCCATGCGGTCTTGCGCATCTTGTAATGCTTCCTTTACGTCTATCATAATACTAAGTTCTTAATTGTTTTTAAAGCACAAATTTAGAGAATTATCGTCAATAACCCAAATTGTTTGGCGCAAAAAAGCGGTTGGGCAATTGTTTTCTTGCATAACGCTTGTTTTTCGCGCGCACGTACAATATATATAGGACACACGCGTTTAAAAAGAAAATTAAGACAGAAAAAAGACATGCAAACAGGTTACCAAACCGTTATCGACAAATACTATCCACACGACAACGAGCTGCGACACATATTGTTAACCCACAGCCGTTGTGTGGCAGACCTGGCTTTGGCCTTGGCTAAACAACATCCCGAGCTAAATCTCGACCTGCAATTTGTTGAAGAGGCGGCCATGTTGCACGACATCGGCATTGTGCGTTGCGATGCTCCGTCAATCCATTGCTTTGGAACGGAACCTTATATCGCCCACGGACGACAAGGCGCAGAGATGCTGCGAGCCGAAGGAATGCCGCGCCATGCCCGCGTTTGCGAACGGCATACGGGCGCAGGCATCACTCGCGAGGCCATCGAAACGCAACATTTGCCCCTTCCCTTACAAGATTTCTTGCCCGAAACGCTCGAAGAACAGCTGATTTGCTATGCCGATAAGTTTTTCAGCAAGACCAAACTCGACCGCCAAAAAACGGTGGAACAGGCCGAAAAGAGCCTCGCCAAGTTTGGCGAAGATGGACTAGAGCGTTTCCGCGCGTGGGTAGAAAGGTTTGGAGAACCGCCAATGGTGGTGGGACGTTAAATAGGCTTTGGCCTTACCATTTAACATATCTGCACCCCACCTACTCATCGTTTTTAACGCCAACAACGATGAATGTTTGCGCACATTTTCCTATCTTTGCAAACAAAAACCACAACATAAACGGTAACAAGTATGCAGTATTTAGCAATCGCCGTCAAGCTGATAACGGGCATGATTGGCATCTTGGTTTTCTTACGCATTGCAGGTAAGGCGCAGATGGCACAGCTAACGCCACTCGACACGGTAAGCGCGTTTGTCATAGGAGCTCTGGTCGGCGGTGTGCTTTACAACCCCGACATGAGCGTTTGGCACATCCTCTTCGCCCTCGCCGTGTGGACAGGTTTCAATCTCTTTATCCGTTTCTGCATGCGCTCTAAGGTATTGCGCCGCCTCATCAAGGGCGACAGCGTGTATTTGGTGAAAGGTGGAGCCATCAACTTCAAGGCATTTAAGCGCAACAGCTTGGAAATGGAACAGTTTCGCCTGCTACTCAGGCAAAAAGGTGTGTTCTCGATGTTCGATGTAGACGATGTTCGCTTTGAAACTAACGGTGCCATAACGGTGTCGGAAATGGGAAAAGTGTCCGATTCGTACTTGCTTGTGAACAACGGTGCCATTGTAGACAGCTCGCTGGTTCATTGTGGAAAGACACGCCAATGGGTACTTAGACATATCAAGCACTATGGCTACGACAGTCCCACTAACCTGTTTTGCATGGAGTGGACACCGAATAAGGGTTTCTATCTTGTAGCGAAGAATGGCGACGTAACACGCGGAAACGAAGAGATACCAGTTGAAGATATAGCACATGAAGTGCTTAACTAGCACGTTGGCAATGCTTTTTACAAACGACGAAAAGCGAGATACAAGCGACACTAGGCTGTGGACGAGGTGTCGCTGCCTGGCCTTGTGCGCGTTGGCGTGGGTCGGCGCCGTGGCCTTTGGCCAACAAACGGATAGCGTTTCGCGATGGGGCGTGAGCCTTTCGGCCATGAAAGGAAACGTGGTGGCAGCCGACCAATATGTGAAGAAATGGCTTAAACGGGGCGACAACCTTTCTGTGGCCCTCGAATTGTTGCGCGCTCCGCTGCCCAAAGACAGCGGCTTCTTTGCCGTCGACTATGGCAATCCCACCTTCGCCTTTGGCCTACGCTACACATTTAACAACGCCGTAAGGCTACATCGCGAGGCCGATGCCGATTGGGGGCTGCTTGTTCCCGTGCCTTACGAGTCGCCATTGGGCAATACGCTCTCGCTATACACCACCTTTTATCGCCCTCTTCATCGCTCGCGAACATGGGAAACGGCCTATTCGCTCAGTGGTGGCGTGGGCTTTTCGTCGTCTATATATAATAAGGAGAACGCCATCGACAACGAGTTTATCGGGTCGCATGCCTCCATTTACTTTGCCGCAGGCCTGCACCAGACCTTCCATTTCGCCCCAAAATGGGGGTTACGAGCATCGTTAGAGTTTGTACACCACAGCAATGGTGCCCTTTATCGCCCCAATAAGGGCAGCAACACCTTGGGCGCATCGCTTGCTTTGCTGTACACGCCTTACTACGAACAAACATTGCGCACAACGCAAACACGCAGCAAAAAGCCATTCGAACGGGGTATGTACCTCAACTTCGCGGTAGGCGTGGGGGCGAAAACGTTGCTCGAAGACTGGCTGTTGACACAGTTTGGAACACCACCTGGGCATCCCGACTATCGCACAGAACGCTTTCGCATCTACGCCGCCTATTCGTTACAAGCCGATTTGATGTGGCGTTACGCACGCCGTTGGTCATCAGGCGTGGGCCTAGACGCGTTTTATGGAACGTATGCACGTCGTGTGGAAGAATTAGACCAACAAGCCGGCTACAATCTCCGTCACTCACCATTCTCCTTTGGCTTGGCCGCCAAACACGAGGCACATTATGGGCGACTGTCGCTGGCTATGTCGCTCGGCGTTTATCTTTATCGCCGCATGGGCGCCAACGCAAAGATAAACGAAACGCCTTATTACGAACGCATTGGCCTGCACTACACCTTGCCTTGGCTCAATGGGCTTACAGTTGGCGTGAACGTAAAGGCACATAAAACCAAAGCCGACCTGACGGAAGTGGTGGTTGGCGTGCCCATCCGCTTGTAAATTACGAATAAGGAAAAGGGGGCTTAGGCCATAACAACATGGCATACCACTCCCTCTTTCCCATTGGAGAGGGGCTGGGGGTAAGGCAGAATGCCAGATTTATGCCTTTTGTTTGGCGCATACCCAAATTATTCTTACATTTGCATAACGAAACAACAAAAACATCATGACATTATATCCCAAACTGATAAAAGACGCATTGGCCACAGTGATGTACGCCGGAACGAAAAAGAATATCATTGAAAGCGATATGCTTGCCGACGACATACACATTGATGGCATGAAAGTAAGCTTCACATTACTCTTCCCCAAGGAGACCGACCCTTTCTTAAAGTCGACCATCAAGGCGGCAGAGGCGGCCATACACTATCATGTAAGCCCTGATGTGGAAGTGGAAATAAAGACCGAATTTGCCGCTAAGCCACGCCCCGAAGTGGGAAAGCTACTGCCACAAGTAAAGAACATCATTGCCGTTAGTTCGGGTAAGGGTGGTGTTGGCAAAAGCACAGTGTCGGCAAACCTTGCTATTGCACTTGCCCGATTGGGCTATAAGGTGGGCTTGTTGGATGCCGACATCTTCGGTCCTTCAATGCCTAAGATGTTCAACGTTGAGCAAGCGCGACCTTATGCCTCGAAAGTAGACGGCCGCGACCTTATCGAACCCATCGAACAATATGGCGTTAAGCTACTTAGCATCGGCTTTTTCGTAAACGCAGAGACGGCTACGCTGTGGCGTGGCAGTATGGCCAGCAATGCTTTGAAACAGCTTATAGCCGATGCCGACTGGGGAGAACTGGACTATTTCATACTCGATACGCCTCCGGGAACGAGCGACATACACCTCACCTTGCTGCAAACGCTGGCCATTACGGGCGCGGTTATCGTCAGTACGCCACAAAGTGTGGCCTTAGCCGATGCGCGAAAGGGTATCGACATGTACCGAAACGAAAAGGTGAACGTGCCTATATTGGGCCTTGTTGAGAACATGGCGTGGTTTACACCTGCCGAATTGCCCCAAAACAAGTATTACATCTTTGGCAAAGAAGGTGTTAAACAGCTGGCCGACGAAATGGAAACACCCCTATTGGCGCAAATTCCATTGGTGCAAAGCATCTGCGAAAACGGCGATAAGGGTACGCCTGCGGCGTTGGATGCCGACACAATAACGGGCCAAGCCTTTATAAACTTGGCGCAAGCTGTGGTTACTGTTACCAATAGGCGTAACAAAGAGCAGGCTCCCACAAAGATTGTTGAGGTGAAGAAAGGATAAACCAACGCCACCCTACGGCTAACAAAAAAGTGCGTTTCTTGGCACGGCAACACGCAAATTATATTGCATCTTGCCGTGCCAAGAAACGCATTTTATGTAAAAGGGGGTCAACAAACGCCCCGCTCCCATTTGCAGTCAGGTCTTTTCAATAGCCTGCCACATTGCGTTCAGCCTTACTTCACCACCACAGCTTTAATAATCTTCATGTCTTCGAAAGGCCTACTACGCTCGTCGCAGGGCGTTTTCTGTATCTTTTCTACCACGTCCATCCCCTCAACCACTTCTCCAAACACAGTATAAGTGCCGTCGAGGTGTGGCGTTCCGCCTTTCTTAAAGTAGGTTTCGCGTTGTTCGGGCGTCAGCTTTACACTGCCGTTGGTTCTCAAATCCAACTTCGCCTGCACGGCATCGAGCTGATAATCGGTCATACGCTTGCCGTAAACGATGTAGAATTGAGCCGAAGACGACTCCCATTTGGGGTTAACATCGTCGCCTTCGCGCGCAGCTGCCAATGCGCCACGCTTATGATAATACGTTGGAAACACGATTTCGGCAGGCACAGTATAGTCAGGCGAGTAGCCACCAGTAGGCTCCCCAAAGGCCGCATGGCGCGAAGTGGAGTCGCCACCTTGTATCATAAAGTTCTCTATTACTCGGTGAAAAAGGGTTCCATTGTAATAACCCGACTTCACAAGCCGTATAAAATTGTCGCGATGTTTAGGCGTTTCGTTATACAAAACCACGCGGATGTTGCCCAGATTGGTTTCCAACAACACCTGATGCCGAACCGTATCGGCCTGCGTTTGCGCCAAAGCTACCATGCAAAACATGGCGCAAACTAAAGTAAACAATGCTTTTTTCATAACTTTAAGTTTGTAAGTTTATAAGGTTTTCTGAGTTTATAAGTTTATAAGTTTATGAGTTTGTGAGGTTATGAGCCTGTGAGTTGTTGAGGTTATGAGTTGGTGAGATGTTGAGTTTATAAGTTTTTGAGGTTTTGAGTTGGTGAGGTTTTGAGTTGGTAAGTTTATAAGTTTGTGTGTTTATAAGTTGGTAAGTTTGGCTCATCACGTTCAGCATTCATCGCTCATTAACCGATAAGCACACCAACTCAAAACCTCATAAACTCATAAACTTACCAACTCAAAACCTCATAATCTCAACACCTCACCACTCACTTTAATAGCTTTCGCCGTTCATTATCTCGTCTTCGGTAATGGGTTTGCGGTCTATGGCGCGCCAAGCGGCAAAGATATAAGCCAATACAAAGGGGATAAGTAGCGACACAACCGACATGGCTGTTAGCGTAAACTCGCTGCCAGAGCTGTTGGCAATGGTGAGCGAACTTTGCAAATCGGCGTTAGAAGGATAATAAGCCGTGTTGTTCCAGCCTGCACAAAGCAGCAGAACCAACACCACCAACACCACGCCAACACCGCCAAACCAGATGCCACGCTTAAAGTTGGGTTCGCGAAGGGTACGCACGATGCCGTAGAGTAGCGACACAACGCCCACCAAAAGCACGAGGGTTAGATACCACATCGTGGTGAGATTGTGCAGATACTTAAAGGGTTGCACAAAGATAAGGCCCGTTTGTGGGTCGTAAGCATAGCCATCCTTCAACAGTACGTGTACCAAGAAACTCAAAAAGAATGCTAAGAACACCACCGTACAAAGGCGCAGTTGCTTACGAGCGCGAGTTAAGATTGCCTCGTGCACCACATTATTAATAATATACAGCAAACCCAATACGCGCGCCAAGAAGAACACGGCTACGCCTAAGACAACGTTCCACAAGTCGAGTAAAGCGTCTAGCCCATGACTGCCATTGGCCCAACGGCTTATCACTGGTTGCGCCATAGCCGTAATGTTACCTTTATCTACAACGAAGTTAGAGCCGTTGAAGAACGTGGCCACAGCACCGCCCAAGAGTATCGGACCAACAACGCCGTTGATGATGAGGAACGTTTGGAAGGTGCGAACGCCCAAGAGATTGCCCAACTTGTTTTGAAATTCGTAGCTAACGGCTTGAATAACAAACGAGAAAAGTATAATCATCCAAAGCCAATAGGCACCGCCAAAGCTGGTACTATAAAACAAAGGGAACGATGCAAAGAAACCACCACCAAATACCACCAACGTAGTAAAGGTAAATTCCCACTTTCGGCCAGTGGAATTAACCACCAACCGACGTTCGTTCTCGGTCTTACCGAGGGTAAATATAAGGGTGTTTGCGCCCTGAACAAACATCAGGAACACCAGCAATGCGCCTAGGAGCGACACCAAGAACCACCAATAATGTTGCAAAAATTCGTATGACATGATAAATTATTTATTCTGTTAAAGGGGAAGAGTGAAAAGCTGAAAGGGTGAAAAGATGGCTAACGCCCACAAAGCCGCGCATGTTTTTTGCTATCTTAGTTTCCCTAGATTTCCTAGAAATCCTAGCCCTAGGTTCTTTGGGAACCTAGATTTCTTACAGACGCAAGCCCCAACGCATTCGGCTTAACCCCTCCTTTAAAGTAGCAAAGCTATCCACGCCCCTCTCCCTTTGGAGAGGGGTTGGGGGTGAGGCTTTTTATTTTCCGTACTCAGGACCTTTCTTAATTTGTTTAACCAAGATGTTTATTTCTACCACAAGCAGCGTGGTAAACAAACCCAAGAAGAGGAAAAAGGTTGTGGCAATAGAGGCTGGACTAACGTCGCTTACAGCCACCCAGGTGGGCAACATGTCTTGAATGGTCCACGGTTGGCGACCCAACTCGGCCAAAACCCAACCTGCCTCTGATGCGATGTAGCCCATCGGCAAGGTGCATATCCCCAAAATAAGTAGCCAACGATAGCGCGACAGGTCTTTGCGATAGCTGAAAAAGGTGAGAACAGCAAAGAAAAGCACGAAGAACGAACCCAAACCAACCATCAACCGGAACGACCAGAAGGCAAGGGGAATGTAGGGCACCACCTGTTCTTCCTTCTCTACGTAACCATATCCAAAGTATTTCATGTTGGCTTTGATGATGGGCAACACCTTCTGAGCAGTTGTTTCGTCGCCTGCTTTTTTGGCTTTGCGATACACCATCAGGGCATTTACGGCTGCCTTACCCATCACCATCTTCTCTGCCACCGACGGTTCGCGTGTACCGTCGGCCTTAACATAACCATCCAGCAGGTCGTTAACACCAGGTACAAAACCATGCGTGGTGTGAGTAGCCATCACCGAGAGGGCATAAGGAATAGAAACATGGCATGCAAGTTCTTCGCCTGAACGATAATCGTGCTGCTTAAAGGGATTAACCAAAGCAATAGCAGTAAGGCTTTGGCTCTCGCCACCCTTGCATAGCGCCTCCATAGCAGCCAGCTTCATGGGTTGAACCTTACCAACGAGCGTGGCAGAATGGTGTCCTGTCATAGCTGCGAGCACCGAAGCCACAAAACCAACGCAAGCGGCTATCTTCATGCTTTGCTTGGCCAGTTCCATTTCGCGTTTCTTCAACAGATAATAGGCACTTACTGCCACCACGAATACGGCTCCTACAATCCACGAAGAGGTTACCGTGTGGCAGAACTTATCTATGGCAAAGGGCGACAAGGCCACATCTGCGAAGCTTACCATCTCGTTGCGCATGGTATCGGGATTGAACTCGCAACCCACGGGATATTGCATCCAGGCATTGGCCACCAATATCCACCAAGCCGAAATGGTTGCTCCGATACCAGTGAGCCATGTTGATGCAAGGTGGAAACCTGGCGAAACCTTTTTCCATCCGAAGAACATCACAGCCACAAACGTACTTTCCATAAAGAAGGCCACAATGCCTTCTATGGCCAAGGGCGCACCAAAGATGTCGCCTACAAACCACGAGTAGTTGCTCCAATTGGTGCCGAACTGAAACTCCAAGATAATGCCAGTGGCCACACCCATTGCAAAGTTAACACCGAAGAGTTTCTGCCAAAAGTGCGCCACATCTTTCCAAAACTGCTTTTTGGTGCGATAATAGCAGGTCTCGGCAAGGCCCATGATAACGGCAAGGCCAAGCGTAAGGGGCACAAAGAGCCAATGGTACATGGCCGTAAGGGCGAACTGCGCGCGCGACCAGTCTATCGTACCCGTTGAAATGTCTAGAAATAGTTGATTGAACATAGTTTATTTTTATGATTATTATTTCCTTGTGTTGTGCGATTTGCCTTTTTGGGGCCTCCCGTCTGCCAGCCTTCGCCATGCCCAGTTGCCCCGGTTTACAATAGCCGCCACTATTTTTGGCGTTGGTCTAGCGTGCGCGACACGTAGTCGGCCTCCCCTCCTTTGGGTGCATTTGCCTTCAAAAAGTTGGGAAAGAAAAACACTTTGAGGATGGCAAACATGATGAAGAGCTTGATGAATATCACCAGCCACAACTTCTTACCCAATGTCATGCTCCTAAAACCATCATAGTAAAGGTCGAACGCGCGGTACCAAAAGCTTTTCTTGTTCATTCTTATTGTAATGTTTACAATGTGCAAATATAATAAAAATATCGTAACGATGTGCGTAATACAGACATTTTTTACCATAGAGAAATACTTTTAAAGGTGAAAAGGTGAAAGGGTGAAAAAATGAAAAGATGGCTTTTAAAGGTGAAAGGGTGAAAAGGTGAAAGGGTGAAAAGATGGCTGCGCCTTCTGATAAACGATTTTGGCTAGTATAACTAGAAAAACTAGAAGGCCTAGTATAACTAGAATACCTAGAAACCCTAGAAACCCTAGAATAACTAGAAATCCTAGAATAACTAGAAAACCCAAAGGCCTAGATTAACTAGAAAAACTAGAAAGCCTAGAATAACTAGAAAACCTAAAACAACTAAAAGCCGCCAACATACTAAACCAAATGTTTGCCCACGCGTTAAGCTGCACCCAACTATTGTCCGCTTTTCAGCATAAATTTTAACATTATGAGTGGCTTTTTCCCCACCAATCGCCAACCTTGCCGCAAAAAATCGATTCTCGCGAAGGTTGGCTTTGATGCAAAAAGGGGACAATTGTAAATGCCGGCAAAATGAATATTTATTTCAAAGAACCGCAATTTGCATCAGATTTCAGGCTATTTGGTGCTAAATACGCTGCGTTTTGGTGCTAAACATACTGCGTTTTGCCGCTAAACGCAGTGCGTTTTGGTGCTAAATGCAAGGTAAAATGCTGCTAAACGCAAGGCATTTTGGTGCTAAACGCAAGGCAAAATGCTGCTAATTGCGAGACGATAAGCATAAACATTCACCGCAATGGTATAAACATAACCTCTTAGAGCCATGAAAATAATGGCTGAAAAGGGAAAAACAGCCGTTAAAAAGTAGGGTTTTGGGGGCTAAATGCAGGTAATTTGGATTTAAAAAACACGAGCTGGCAACCAAAATAGAAAGGCAAAGTGGTGCAAAATGCAGGTGTTGTTCTAAAAAATGGCGTAAAAGAAAAGGCGTAAAGGTGAAAAAAGCGACTATTTTCTTGCTAAAAAAGCGATTTTTTCGCTAGAATGCACTAGCGAACAGAACGTGTTTTGTAAAACATAATTACTTATTTAACACAAAGAACAGCTACTAGGGAAAAAGCTGTAAGCTAGCAACTGACGGACTATTGGGCTTATAGTAGAAAGTCGCTGGCTGGGGGAATGGCACGTTGGTTTGGAACAAAAGCCCATGTTAGCTTGCATAACACTTTATGGTAGCAATGAAACATGGCGTAAACTACTGCAAAACGATTGACCTGCTTTGCGGTAGTTTGCGCCATGTTTCCTTTTGTAGGATATGCCAATAAAGAAACGCGTTGTAGGGATTAGCCCTTAACGTCGTTGTACTTATCGCTCCGCGCAAACTGCACGGTGACAAAAGAACATACGTCTTTTATCTTCTTGTTGTGCTTACGAGCATAATCGGCAGCGGCATCAAGCAGTATCTTGCCAATGCCCTTGCCCTTATGTTCGGGCGAAACCACGGTGTGCACGATGGCAAAGTGGTTGGCATCCACCCATTCGTAACTGATGTAGCCCAGCTTTTCTTCGCCCTCGAAGGCCACAAACTCGCCATTCTGCTCGTTGTTGGTGTGATTGATAGTCATTGTTTCTGTCCTCCTAAAAATTATTGGCAGTGCAAAAGCATGCCATAGTTGTTGTTTGCAAGTTTAGATATTGCGCGCAATGCACCCATACCTTATATATATAGGGTGCATTGGCGCAAGCCTACCCCACCTTGGGCGCAGGCTTATTCTCGATGGTGCGCAACACTTTAACGGCATCGCCAACCGTAGGCACGGCCGAAACGTGCATCATTCGGCGACCTTTTATCTCCTTCAAGTCGCAACGGCGTGGGTTATTGGCGATGTAAGTCAGCACGTTGTCGAAGGCCTTCGACCGATAGTAAGCACTGTTGGGGTTGCTAACAAACTGCATCAGCATGCGCCCTTGTTTAAGCATTATCTTTTCGCAGCCCAATCGTTTGCCTATCCGTCGCAAAGCCACCACTTGCATCAGCTCATCGCCTTGCGGCGGAACAGGCCCGAACCTGTCTATAAGCCTATTGCGATAGGCATCCAATTCGTTGTCGCTCTCAATGTTGTCTAACTCGCGATAAAGCAACATTCGTTCGCTGCTGCCCGGTACGTAGTTGTCGGGGAAATACATTTCAAGGTCGCTTTCCAAGGCGCAGTCTTCCACAAATTGGTCGCCACCCACCTCTTCTCCTTGCTCAATACTCTCCGCATATAGGTCGGCAAACTCGTCGTTACGCAGTTCGGTGACGGCTTGAGATAGAATTTTCTGGTAAGTTTCATAGCCCAAGTCTTCCATAAAGCCACTCTGTTCGGCTCCAAGCAGGTTTCCTGCCCCACGAATATCAAGGTCTTGCATGGCGATGTTAAAGCCACTGCCTAGGTCGGAGAACGTTTCGAGTGCCTCTAAGCGACGTCGGGCATCGGGCGTTAAGGCCGAAAGGGGTGGTGCAAGCAGGTAACAGAAGGCCTTGCGGTTGCTCCTGCCCACGCGTCCACGCATCTGATGCAAGTCGCTTAGCCCCACTTTGTGGGCATGGTTCACGATAATGGTGTTGGCGTTGGATATGTCGATGCCGTTTTCGATAATCGAAGTGGAGAGCAACACATCGTATTCGTGGTTCATAAAGTCGATAAGCGCGTTCTCCAAATCTTCTGGCTTCATCTGTCCATGCGCTATAACCACGCGGCAATCGGGCACATGCTTGCGTATGATGTTGGCCAATTCGGGGAGATTTGCTATTCGGTCGTTCACAAAATACACCTGTCCGTTGCGGCTCATCTCGAAGTTTATGGCCTCGGCAATGAATGCGCCGTCGAATGTTGCTATCTCTGTGTGTATGGGATGGCGGTTTGGGGGTGGCGTTCGCATTACGCTCATGTCGCGCGCACCCATCAATGAAAACTGCAACGTGCGCGGAATGGGCGTGGCCGACATGGTGAGCGTGTCGACATTGGTTTTAAGTGTGCGCAGCTTTTCCTTGGTAGACACGCCGAACTTTTGCTCTTCGTCGATGATAAGCAGTCCCAAATCGTGCCATTTTACGGTCTTTCCAATAAGCTTGTGCGTGCCAATGATGATGTCTATCTTGCCTGCGGCGAGGTCGTCTAGCACTTGTCGGGTTTGTTTTGCCGAACGGGCGCGCGACAAATAGTCGACCCTTACGGGCAAATTCTCTAATCGTTTGCTGAAAGTTTTGAAGTGTTGGAAGGCCAAAACCGTTGTTGGCACCATCACGGCCACCTGTTTAGAGTCGCATGCGGCCTTAAACGCAGCGCGTATGGCCACTTCGGTTTTGCCAAAACCCACGTCGCCGCACACCAGGCGGTCCATTGGGCGGGCGCGTTCCATATCGGCCTTCACCTCGGTTGTGGCTTTCAGCTGGTCGGGCGTGTCGTCGTAAAGGAAACTTGCTTCTAGTTCGTGCTGCATAAACGAGTCGTGACTGAATGCAAATCCGCGTTCGGTGCGCCGCTTGGCATAGAGCTTTATCAAGTCGCGGGCAATATCCTTGATACGTTTCTTGGTTTTTTCTTTCAAACGTTCCCAAGCTCCCGTGCCTAGTGTAGAAAGCCGTGGCTGCTCGGTGGCCGTACCTTTACGATAGCGCGAAATCTTGTATAACGAATGGATGGATACGTCTACCTTATCGTTGTTTTGGTAAACGATGCGTATCATCTCTTGATACGAGTTGCCAGTGGGCACGCGAACCAGGCCGCCAAACTTGCCTATGCCGAAGTCTACATGCACGATGAAGTCGCCAGGTTCCATCTCTTGCAACTCTTTCATCGTTAACGCCAGCTTGCCGGCGCGTGCACGTTCGCTTTTGAGATTGTATTTGTGGAAACGGTCGAATATCTGGTGATCGGTGAAAAAGCAGATGCGAAGGTCGTTATCCACATATCCTGCATGCAAAGTAAAGTCGCCTGCTGACTCCATTTTTAGTGGTGCTGCCGACTTTTGCTCGGCTGTAAGGATGTCGCGAAGGCGCTCTTGTTGCTTCTTACTGTCGGCCAAAAGCACCAATCGGTAACCTTGCAGCTGATAGTCTTCGAGTGTTTGGCGCAGCAAGTCGAAGTTTTTATGAAACAGGGGCTGTGCCGAAAAGTGGAAAGCAATGGTGGCTTGAACCTCGTCTGACGGCTTACTACCAATGTAAATGTGCCTAAATGCGGCGGCATCGTGGGCAAATTGGCTGGCGGTGAGCAGCTGCAACTCTTTTTGCATGGCGGCCCGTATCTGCTGTTGTTCCACCTCGGTGGCACCATCTAGCTGCGCCTCTAATGCTTGATGGGCAAAGCCCTCATCGTAAATGCGCGCTATTGTGTCGCGAACGTAGCCGAAATCTTTCATCACGAGCAGGGCATCGGGAGGCAAAAGCGTTAGGAAAGACACTTTTTCGTTGGCCTGCCGTGCTAGTTCGGGCACAATTTCAACGGCTTCACGTTTGTCTTTCGACAGCTGATTTTCTACATCGAAGGTGCGAATGGTGTCGATTTCGTCGCCGAAAAAGTCGATGCGGAAAGGCAATTCGTGGCTGTACGAGTAGATGTCTACAATGCTACCGCGTACGGCGAACTGCCCAGGTTCGTACACATAGTCCACCTCGCGGAAGTCGAAAGCCCGCAAGGTTTTCACCATTTGCACAACATCTATGGTCTGCCCCACGCTTAACCGCAACGTACGTTCGTCTAACCGCTGCTTTGAAACAACCAGTTCGCTCAGTGCATCGGGTGCGCAAACCACGTAAGTGGGTCTTTCGGCAGCAAGACGAGCCAACACCTCGGTGCGCAATATCTCGTTGGCAGCATCGCGTTGTCCGTATTTTACGGCACGCCTGTACGATGAAGGGAAGAACAACACATCGTTCTGCCCCATCAATTGCACCAAGTCTTGGTAGAAATAGCCAGCCTCGTCGGCATCTTGCAGCACGAAAAGGGTGGTTTGGGGACGGCGTTGCGCCATGCCCGAAAAGAAAACAGGCGCAGTGGAGGCTACCAAACCTTGAAGAAAGATGCGGCGAATGGCTGCATCGGCAAGCGTTTTGTGGAGTGCGGCAGCCTGCGGTTGTCCTGAATATATCTGTTGGAGGTTCATCGACATGCGATTAATTTGAGGGTCTGATGTGGTGAGTTTATAACGTTATGAGTGCGTTAGTACGTGAGTTTATGTGTTTGAGCATTCCTGCGTTTGTGGATGAATGCACATCTGTTTGTGGGTTGTGACTGCATAATATTGTATTGAACACTTACAGACTGAGTAACTGATGAAGTTAAAAACTAAAGAACTCATCATCTTACACACCCATAATGCCATGAAAAGGAGTGGAAGCCACAGGTGCCATTCCACTCCTTTCCATCCACATGCCAATTGGGTCATTGCTGTATTTTAGGATATTTTCGGGTCCATCCGTCGAGCCTCAACCGCATTACGCCGAAGAAAGCCTCGCCGAAAATGCCGCCACTCATCTTGCTTGTTCCCTCGCGGCGGTTGACAAATATCACTGGAACTTCTTTTATCTTAAAGCCAATCTTATAAGCGGTGTACTTCATTTCTATTTGGAAACCATAGCCTTTGAAACGCACTTCGTCGAGCGGGATGGTTTGAAGTACTTGCCGGCGATAGCACTTAAAGCCGGCTGTGGTGTCGTGTACGGTGAAACCTGTGACAAAACGCACATACTTCGATGCGAAATAACTCATCAGCACGCGCCCAATGGGCCAGTTCACAACGTTTACGCCGCTAACATAACGCGAACCAATGGCCACATCGTAGCCTTCGTCGTGGCATGCAGCGTATAGGCGCGGCAAGTCGGCAGGGTCGTGACTGAAGTCGGCATCCATCTCGAAGACATACTCGTAATCTCGCTCCAAGGCCCACTTGAAACCCGTGATATAAGCCGTTCCCAACCCTAGTTTGCCTTTACGTTCGAGCATAAACAGGCGGTCGGCAAACTCTTCGTCAATCATTCGGCGCACGATATCCGCCGTTCCGTCGGGGCTTCCGTCGTCGATAACGAGGATATGGAAACATTTATCGAGTGCAAATACGGCTCGAATAATCTTCTCAATGTTCTCTTTTTCGTTGTATGTGGGGATGATAACGATGCTGTCGCTTGTGTTCATGCCGTGTAACTTTGTTGGTTCTACTTATGCAAAGGTAAGGCTATTTCTCAGAAGTGCAATGCCATACGTGCGTATTTTTGACTGATTGGGGGCGATTATTGGTCGGGATTGGCCTCAAATCCTTGATATTCGGGAACGAGTGAGCCCATAATTACTTGGTAACTCTGCTCTTCTAAGAACTTCGTATTGTCTGTTCCCTGTCCAATTGGCATTATCGGGGCGTGTATGGTGAGCCTCAATCGGTGCCAACGCACCCATTTAAGGTCGCGTGTTCGTGGCATAACGTCGAACGAGCCGTTGATGGTAACAGGCACAATGGGCAGTTGCAACTCGTCGGCCAGAAAAAAAGCGCCACGCCTAAACACGCCCATGTGCCCCGTAAAGGTGCGTGCGCCTTCGGGAAAAATAACCAACGACATGCCGTTATGCAAGGTTTGTCGGGCTTGGTCGATAGACTTCTTTATCTTTGCGGCACTTCTTTTGTCTACAAAAATATGGTGAGCAGCCTCGCATGCCTTGCCCACGAGAGGTATCTTGCGCAGCGATTGTTTCATCATCCATTTGAAGTTGCGCCCCAGAAAGCCGTAAATCATAAAGATGTCGAACGCTCCTTGATGGTTAGCAGCAAACACATACGACTGCCCACGCTGCAAATGTTCGCGTCCTTCTACCTTAATTGGCAGAAACAAGATGCGGATAATAAACCACGACCAACACTTTCCGGGGTAATATCCCCAAAAGTGTCCGTTGCCTAAGAAGCATCCCACGATGGTGACGAGGGCTGTTAGCACGGTGGCCAAGACTATTAGGGGAATGGCCACAAACAATTGGTAGATGCGATAGAGAATTGTCATTGTTGTTTATACGAGATTGATGGGTTCACAAGTTGAGGAGCTGACAAGCTTAGAGGTTGACAAGTTAACGAGCCTATAAGGAGGTTTCCTTTGAATTATCCAACTACTTGCGGACTTATAAACTAAGCAAAACACGAGCATTGGCTTAACTCATCTCCTACTTACTCATTACCTCTTTTCCACTTACTCCTTACTACTTACTCCTCACCACCTTACTACTTACTACTCACTCCTTACCACTTACTGCACATTACCTCGCCGCAAGGTGATGACAACCACTTCGGGAGGAACACCAAAACGGAAAGGAACAACACCGCCCAAGCCTGATGAAACGAAGAGTGAGCGTTGCCCTTGGGTGTATAACCCCTTGTCTTGCTTAAAGCTAATGATGGTGGGGCGAAGTCCAAAAAGACTTATTTGACCGCCATGCGTATGCCCCGACAGGGTTAGCTGCACATGACTATGCGGCAAGATGTTGCGTTCCCAGGCCGAGGGGTCGTGTTGTAGCAGCACCACGAAAGTGCCTTTGCCCACACCTTTAAGTGCTTTGGACAAGTCGGCACGCGAAGGAAACGGCGGTCTACCATCGTTTTCGGTTCCTGCAATCACGATGGAGTCGGCTCCGCGACGTACTACACGATGCTCGTTAAGCAGCAAATCCCAGCCAAACTGCCGCTGACGTGCAACCATTTCGCGCTCGTTGGCAATCTTTATGGCCTCTGGACCATTGAAATACATGCTGTAATCGTGGTTGCCCAATACAGAGAACATGCCATCGCGGGCGCTTAGGCGACTTAATTGCTCGCGAAAAGGATAGAGTTCTGCGGGTTGTACGTTCTGTAAATCGCCCGTAAACACGATTGCATCGGCTTGTTGAGCCATGATTGTATCGACTGCTCGCTCCAAGAAGTGGGCGCGACTGCCTACGAAACTGCCCACATGAGCATCGGTAAACTGCACAATGCGGTAGCCATCGAAGGCCTCGGGCAGGTCGGGCGAATATATTTCCACGTGGTTTACGTTCAGTTTGTTGGCTCCGATAAGCCATCCGTAAGCCAAAACATAGATGCAGAACAACGCCAAGAGGTAGCCAACGGCCTTTCCCCAGTTGGTGGTTGAGTGGCGAAGGCGTGCAAACACGCGCCCAACAATGGCACAACTTACATAAACAAACTTGGGTACAACCAACAATCCCAAACAGATGAGGTAGATGTTGAGTATATCTACACTGTCGGGGACGAAGTTTTTGGAACCTGCCATCACAATGGTAAACACCATGATGCTTAGGCTAAGCACCCATCTTAGTACGCGTAAAGGCCATTTTGCCTTGCGTTTGCTTTTCCAATTGCGCCGTTCGATGTAGAGATCGGGCAAGAGGATGGCTAACAATAGAGGTATAAGTATTCTTGAAATCACTTGCTAAATGTTGTTTGTTACGCCCTTGTTGCACTTATTGCACAAACTTTTTAATCATGTATAGCGGCACACCGCGTCGCTTTGCGTAGTCGGCAAGCTGGTCTTCGCCTATCTTTCCAAGGTCGAAATACTTCGATTGAGGATGCGCGAACATCAAACCCGACACGCTTGCATGGGGCTGCATCATGCCTGTGGGCGTGAGATGTATGCCGATAGAGCCCATGTTGATTAGCTCGTTGAGCAGGAAATTGACGCTGGTATCGGGCAACGAGGGGTAGCCAATGGCCGGACGAATGCCCTGATAAGGCTCTTTAAGCAACTCTTGCGGCTCGAAATGCTCATCGGGAGCATAGCCCCAATAGTGCTTTCTCACCTCTTCGTGCATGCGTTCGGCTGTTGCCTCGGCCAGTCTTTCGCCCAAAACCTTGGCCATCATCTGCTTGTAGTCGTCGTTTTTGTAGTCGTATTCAATGCCCGCATCCACCGTAGTGGCGAACGCTCCCACCTTATCTTTAATGCCACTTGATAGCGGACGAACAAAGTCGGCTAGGCAAAGATTAGGTGCGCCCGTACTCTTGGGTTTCTGTTGGCGTAGCAGCGGCAGGCGTTTGTCGCCCAAAAGCAGGTCGTCGCCGTCGCCATTGGCATCGAAAAGTTCGAACACGGCATGCGTACTGTAACGCGTTTCCATTGCGTCAAGCATCTCTTCGGCCTCTTTTCGCAACTTCTCTTTCTCGTCAGTTGGCTTTCCACTCATGCCCCATGTGTGGAAAAAGTACAGCCAGCTGATGTAGGGACGTATGTCGTTGATGTTATATTTTAGTGTCATTCTGTTGTTTTGAGGGGTTCTTTTTGAGGAGTTCTTTTGAGGAGTTAAGGAGTTATGGAGTTAAGGAGTTAAACCAAATGCTTTTAAACTTTGAGGAGTTAAGGAGTGAAGCCAAATGTTTAGGTGGTGTTAGGCTAATAGGATAATTCTGACCAGTCTGACCAGTCTGACTTGTTCGAAAGCTAGAAAGAACTAGAAACCTAGAAACCGCTAGACACCTTTAAAGACGTTAGCCATCTTTTCACCCTTTCACTCTTTCACCTTTAAAGGCGTTAGCCATTTTTTCACCTTTTCACCTTTTCACCTTTAAAGGCGTTGGCCATTTTTTCACCTTTTCACCTTTTCACTTCTTCACCTTTTCACCCTTTCATCTTTCCCTTCTTTTCACCTTTATCAATGGCAGAAAGCCACCTCTTCGCCACGATATTGAGCATCGAACGTGCCGTCTTTATCAAGCAACAAGTGTCCGTTGCAGATGGTTTGCACCACTCGCCAACGGAACTTCTCGCCCTCCATCGGACTCCATTGGCACTTACTTTGCACACAATCCTTCGTCACAGTCCACGGTTCGCCGCGGCGTACGATGGCTAAGTCGGCCTTATAGCCAGGCTTAATAAAGCCACGTTTGCTAACAGCGAACAAGCGGGCAGGCGCATGGCACATCAGTTCAACCATCCTTTCTATCGTCAGCACGCCCTTTTCGCAAAGTTCGAGCATGGCAGGCAGCGAGAATTGCACCATCGGCATGCCCGATGCAGCCTTCGCACAGCCGCCAATCTTGTCCGAAACGAGGTGCGGGGCGTGGTCGGTTGCAACCACCGAGATGCGCCCATCGGTCAAAGCCGCACGCAAAGCATCGCGGTCGGCACTGGTCTTTACGGCTGGGTTGCATTTTATTTGTGTGCCACGAGTGCGATAATCGGCATCGCTGAACCACAAATGAGCAATGACCGCCTCGGCCGTGATACGCGGATTGTGGCCGAAGAGCGACAATTCGCGTGCCGTTGTGAGGTGTGCCACGTGCAGTTGCGCCCCGTATTTGGTGGCCAACTCCACGGCTAAGGCTGACGAATGGTAGCAAGCCTCGGCACTCCTTATCGCAGGATGGTGCTCCACGGCAGGGTCGTCGCCATACAACCGCTTGGCCTCGGCCATATTTTGGTTGATGAGTTGCGTGTCTTCGCAATGCGTCATGATGGGCAAAGGCGCGTTTTTAAAGATGTTTTCAAGCGTTTCGAGCCTGTCGACAAGCATGTTTCCCGTGCTAGCACCCATAAAAAGCTTAATGCCCGGCACGCGTTTGGTGTCTAAACGCACAAAAAGATGGGCGTTTTGGTTGGTGGCTCCAAAGAAGAAACTATAATTAACGTGGCTCTTGCCCTGCGCAAGTTCCAGTTTTTGGTTCAACGTTTCGAGCGTTGTGGTTTGCGGAAGGGTGTTAGGCATCTCGAAAAACGTGGTCACACCACCGTATGCGGCAGCGCGACTCTCGCTTTCGATGTCGGCTTTGGCCGTTAAACCCGGTTCGCGAAAGTGCACATGGTCGTCTATCACGCCGGGCATAACCACACAATCCTCGGCATTCAGCCGCAGGTCGAAGTGTCCTTCGGGCACGGCCTCGCCTTCGGTTACGCTTGCTATCAGGTCGTTTTCAAGGGTTAGGCAGCCTTTAAAGCTGCGTCCCTCGTTCACAATTGTTGCGCCGTAAATAAGCGTTTTCATTCTTTTGTGGGCTGGGCCAAGTCGTTTGGCGTGGGTGCAGGCGCGGCTTGCGGCGTGGGTGCAGGCGCAGGCATGGACACGTCTTTCATTCCGTTCATTATCTGTTGGTTTTCTTGCGCCTTGGCGTAGTAGTCTTTCACATAAGCGTCGTTTTTAAACTTATCCGTGGCTTTGCTCATGATGTCTTCAATCCAGGGCGTTAGTTCGGGGTAGTCGTAACCGATGGTAACCATGAAAAACACGCCCGGACCTAACACGTTGTCGAAGTTTTCGCACACGAACGACGTGATAAGCTTGTCTTCAAGCCCCGACAAACGTTCGGCCTCGCTGTTCAAACGGGCGTTCACCACGTCCATATTGCTGCCGTTCATAATGGCTTGGTCGTGCTTATGCACCAATTCTTGTTCTTGGTTTTTCAGTTGGTTGTACTTATTAAAGAACTTAAACAGCTTGTCGTTAAGGGGTGTTCCCGACACGTTTTGCTGTGCATCGTCTAGTTTTACGATGATGTTCCCGCTTTCAAGCACCAAGGGCAACACACTTTCTTCGTCCATAAAGATATTGGCGATGCGTACAGAGTCTAACGAGCCAGAGAATCCGAATTTGCCGTGCACAACGTCACACGAGTCTAACTTTTTAAATTCGTTGTCTTTCAGTACTTTCAGGTATAACTTTCGGCCATCGAGGGTAGATATGTTTGAAGTACCTTCGATATTGTAGCTGCTACCGCACGAGGTGAGCAACGCCAACGCGAACAATGTATATAGAACTTTATTCATAAGTTGATTGTTTCTGTCTTGTCACACAAAGATAATACGCTTTTGCGGGCTATCGAATTATTTTCATGCTATTTAATCCAAACAAACCGCCTTTTAAGTATTTTTTAAGAAAAGTGTTAGTTGTTGAAAGCCTGCGCACCGCAGGCGCGTATATATAAAAGGTGTAGCCGCATGTCAGGGCCTATTGCCTTTTGTCTTTCTTCATTTCGTGGTCTATGCGGTGCATGGTGTATATTTCCAAAAGGGCTGCAATGAGCAAAAGCACCACCCACTTGTTGTACAAATAGTCTACATAGGCGATGGAACTGTCGAAAAGTGGACGGAAAAACATGTAGGCCGTGTCTATCATCAGTATGCCGGCGAGCATAAAGAAGATGTTGGCCACAGCTTGAATACGTTTCAAGCGGCGCACCACAAAGTCGGTTCCTTCGTAAGTTTGCATGGATTGCATGAGGCAAAACAGCGTTGCTCCCACGAGGTAGAGCCAACATACCGCCTGTTGTTGCCACATAAATGCAAAGCATCCCGCACCAATCACCATCAGCGCACCACCAACGGCGTAGAGGATGGATTGCAGTTTATTCAGTTGTTTCATCTTGTTGTTGTGTAGGTTTCTCGTCATCGCTCAGCACATAGATGTCTTCATCGTCGGCTTTCATAAAGTAGCGCTCACGCGCAATCTTCTCAATGGCCTTGGGGTCGCGTTTTAGTTGGCGAAGCCGTTCCGTGTCGGTGCTGTGGCGTTCGTTATATTCCTTTATTTGTTTTTTTAAGTCGCTTACCTGAATTTCGTACTCCAAACGGTGCATAAAGCTGTTATCGTCGACAAAACCGACGATAAGCACGCCCACCACCACCACGATAAGGTAGCGATAATGGTTAAGCATTCTGCCCACTTCATTCCATTTGCTGTTCATTAGAGGCTCATTATCCGCTGCAAACTTACAACTTTTTTTTCAATCGCCATGCACTACAAGCACACTTATTATGTAAATATTGCAAAAGCAAGTGCCTTTTAGGGCAAAGCACATGCTATATCTGTGTTATACGAATGTTGACGACTCTACTTTTAGATGGGTAAGCGATACAACACCACCAAAGCACAAAAAGAGAGGAACAATAAAAAGACATGAACCAAAAGAAAAGCCAAAAATAATGCGTAACTTTGCAAAACGGGGTACAAAACACCACACCCATACGGCGAGGGACATGCCTCCCAACGCCAAACCCAACACATAAAACGGAACACAATACAGCATTTATGGGAGAATATATCGTATCGGCGCGCAAATACCGACCCGTGTCTTTCGACTCGGTGGTGGGGCAATCGGCCCTTACCACCACGCTGAAAAACGCGGTTAAAAGTGGAAAGTTGGCGCACGCATACCTCTTTTGCGGTCCACGAGGGGTGGGTAAAACCACTTGCGCGCGCATCTTTGCCAAGGCCATTAACTGCCTTACGCCCACCGAAATGGGCGAGGCGTGCAACCATTGCGAAAGCTGCCAGGCCTTTAACGACCAGCGTTCGTACAACATCTTCGAACTAGACGCGGCCAGCAACAACTCGGTTGAGAACATTAAGACGCTGATGGACCAAACGCGTATCCCTCCGCAGGTGGGAAAATATAAGGTTTTCATCATCGATGAGGTGCACATGCTTTCCACCGCGGCCTTTAATGCCTTCCTTAAAACACTGGAAGAGCCGCCCGCACACGTCATTTTCATCTTGGCCACAACCGAGAAACACAAGATTTTGCCCACCATCCTGTCGCGTTGCCAAATCTACGACTTTGAACGGATGACTGTCCCTGGCATCATCGACCACCTTAAACGCGTGGCCGAGAACGAAAGAATTGCCTACGAAGAGGAGGCTTTGGCCGTAATTGCCGAGAAAGCCGACGGCGGAATGCGCGATGCGCTTTCCATCTTCGACCAAGCAGCTAGCTTTGCACAAGGCAACCTTACATACGACAGCGTTATTGCCGACCTTAACGTGCTGGATAGCGACAACTATTTCAGCATTATCGACTTGGCCGTGCAAAACAAGGTGAGCGACATCATGGTACTTGTTAACGACATCATTGCCAAAGGCTTTGATGCGGGAAACCTTGTTAACGGATTGGCCACGCATGTGCGCAATGTGCTGATGGCGAAAGACGAAAGCACCCTGCCGCTGCTGGAAGTTAGCGCACGCCAACGCGAACGCTTTAAGGAACAGGCGCAAAAATGCCCCACAAAGTTTCTTTACAAGGCCTTGCAGGTTATGAACCAATGCGACATTCACTATCGGGCAAGCAGCAACAAGCGCTTATTGGCCGAGCTTACGCTGATACAAGTGGCGCAAATAACGCAACCCGAAGACGAACCGGCCGCGGGGCGTAGCCCCAAGAGATTAAAATCCCTGTTCAGAAAACTTGCCACTCCCCAACCTAAACCGGCTCAACAGGTGGTCGGTGGGGAGAAACCAATGGTGCGCACCACTGTGGCAACGCGCACCGCAACGGCATTGGCCAACACCAACGAGGCGAAAACAACGCCCTACCCCACACAGCCTGCCGTTGAAACACCTAAGGCGAACGAGCCTGAAACAACTACGCAACGAACGGCCATGCCCATCGGAAAGCTTAAATTGGGCAAGGTGGGCACGTCGTTTGCCGACCTTAAACGGGGTCCCGAAAAGGTTGGACAAGCTAAAGAAGACGAAATAACGAATAAAGAGGAGAACCATGTGTTCTCGCAAGAAGAGCTTGAACTGCAATGGATGGCACTTTGTAACCGCATGCCGCAAGCCATGATTGCCATTGCAACGAGAATGAAGAACATGTCGCCGCGCATAACCCAATTTCCTAACATAGAAGTGTTGGCCGATAACGAGATTGTGTTGGAAGAGGTTAACAACATTAAGAAACGAATTGAGGGCGGACTGGCTAAGTATTTGCACAATGGACAACTGCAACTTCACATCCGACTGGCCAAGGTTGAGGAGATGAAACGCATCCTTTCTAAAAAGGAAATATACGAAAACATGCTTAAAGCCAATCCTGCAATAGACAAGCTGCGCAATGCGTTGGGGCTGGAACTGGCCTAAGGCGTGGCTATCGGCATCGCAAACGCGCCTTAACCAAACTTCCTTCTTACTGAAATCGGCTTTACTTTTAATCTTTCTATAAGTTGAGAGGAGCTTATTATCTTTGTGCAGTAAACCAAGATAAGCACTCCTTTCTCCTGTACGAAGTACAGCATAAAGATACCACCCCACCCACTTTGTCTGTGACAAAACGCAGTTATGCCTTAAACCCCAATCGGTCGTTAGACCGCTTACCTATTATTTTAGGTTGTTTCCATC
>ERZ773087.504-NODE-504-length-28971-cov-8.048693_pt1 | contig 28971 bp, 47 predicted proteins | sample MGYA00511375_ERZ773087 | MGnify/ENA primary metagenome ERZ773087 (study PRJEB29015, sample SAMEA2737995) | human oral metagenome | biome: human oral; feature: human-associated habitat; material: dental | place: China | collected 2063 ...
ACAACTCATAATAGCGGTCATCGTCCATGATACGTTGGAGTTCCCTATTAAATTTGCGCGCTTTGATAGCATTGTAAGAGACAATAGCGATACGTTTGTCAGGGTCTTGTCCTAAGACAAAAGCAGGTAATCTTCGTGTTGCCCCCTCACTCTTTCCGTGTTGGGGCGGCATGGTGATCATCAGCTTTTTGATTTCTCCCATAGCGAAGCGTGTCAGCACCTCGTAATAAGCGATATGGAAAGGCGCAGGAGCAAAAGCAGGGAGCGTATGGCGGGTGAAGGAGAGGAGGTTTTCTTGGGGCACGAGCTGCAAGCTCGCGCCAGCGGTATGGTAACTGTTGTGAGATATATTGGGTTGGGGATATTGGTGTTGAGCAGGTGTAGGGGTGAAAGGCAATTCGCCCTCTGTATATTCGTCATCGTTGTCGTTATTGGTCGTGTCAAGTTGGGCGAATTGCTCACATACTCCGCTCTCGCGGACTTTGCCCCTACTTTTAGACGCTGGCAAATCATGTGTTGCCCGCTTTTCACTATTCATTTTTCTCTTTTCACTTTCCATCGCCCATCCTTCCAAACGCATAATGATACGGATAGCGGCAATACTATTGTTGATGGTAGGGACAACTGTCTCTCCATTGCTATCCAAAGGCTCACGACGAGCGTATGTCCAAAGAATTTCTAAAGCCTCTTCCATAATAAGTGAATAGTGAAAAACGAAAAGTGAATAGTGAAAAGTAAAGTCGCATAAGCGAGTATGTGATTCGTACAATTTTACAAGATGCCATGAAGCCTCTACAGAAAACTATGTTCATTAACATGAGTTCTATATAACGAAAACTCGCACAAAGTCAGCTGTAGCGTCTGACAACTGACTTCTGATCGCTGAATACTGATATCCGAACAGAGTGCAAAATTACAACATTTAAGACGGAGAAGTCAAGAAAACGCCTAGTGAGAAGTAAGAATTTATACAATAAAAAATAATGTTAAGTATTTAATGGTGGTTAGTGGTTAGTCTCAATAGACTGACCACTAACCACTAACCACTGCCTACTGATTTTTTGCAAAAATTTCTGTTTTTATAAAATGATAATAATTTGATAATCAAGTAATTATATCGTTTTTAGGTGTCGAAATTTACGGTGATAAAAAAATTTTCTTGAAAAAAGTGTGTTTAAATTTTTTTTTTCGTGAAAAAGATGTACCTTTGCAAAGAATTTTTTACTATTCTTTTTATACAAGAATATTATTTTTTAAAACCTAATCTATAAGTCAGTAACCGCTATGGAGAAGACCCTTACGGAATTGATATTGGAGCAGAGAAGCTATCTGAAAAACACCTTCCCTAAGAAAAAGGCAGAGGATTTCGTGGATGCACTCTATCGCTTGTTATTCAATCTAGACGACACCAATTGTGAGAGTAATTACGAAATAGAGCAACGCCTCAGAGGCAAGCGTTTGGAACTCTCGGCTATAATGTATGATTATCTGAAAGATAGCCAGACGACCCAAGAGCAGACAGAACAGTTTTTTGCAGCTATTGCCCAAATATACCCGCTCTTGCTCTGCGATGCAAGGGCTATACTTGAGAATGACCCTGCGGCTCAGAACTTGGAGGAGGTGTATATGTCCTATCCTGGTTTCTATGCCATTGCTATTCACCGACTTGCTCATCAGTTGTGGTTACAAGGGCTAAAGCTCCTGGCGCGTGTATGGTCAGAATATGCGCACAGCCGTACGGGGATTGACATACACCCCGCTGCACGGATAGGAAGGAACTTCTGTATAGACCATGGTACAGGAATTGTTATAGGGGAGACTTGCGTCATTGGCGACAATGTAAAGATATACCAAGGGGTAACCCTAGGGGCACTCTCAGTTACCAAGGATAAGATGAACACCGATCGTCACCCTAAGATAGGTAACAATGTAGTGATCTATTCAGGAGCTACTATACTGGGCAACAGTCAGATAGGGCACGATAGTACCATAGGGGGAAATGTATGGCTTACCGAAAGTATAGAACCCTATACAGTCATCTACTACAAGAGTGAGATGATTACCAAGCAGAAAAACCTATCACCTGAACCTATCTTTTTTCATATATAAACGAATTTTTTTAATTAACATAATTTACAAATCTTATGAAGTATAACAACATCTTAGGAGCTATTGGAAATACTCCAGTTATCCGTCTTGCCAAACTTTTTCCTAATAACCAAGTTTGGATCAAATTAGAAAAAAGCAACCCAGGAGGGAGCATCAAAGACCGTATTGCCTTGGCCATGATTGAGAAGGCAGAGAAGGCTGGTCTTATCAACAAAGATACCGTAATTATAGAGCCTACCTCAGGGAATACAGGGGTTGGACTTGCCTTGGTAGCAGCGGTGAAGGGCTACAAGCTCGTACTTGTAATGCCTGAGTCCATGAGTGTGGAGCGCCGTAAGCTTGTTTCTGCTTATGGGGCATCTTTCGTGCTTACCCCTAAGGAAAAAGGAACAGGAGGTGCCGTAGAGAAAGCCAAAGAATTGGCCGCTTCTATTCCAAACTCTTGGATTCCTCAACAGTTTGAAAACCCTGCCAACCCTGAAATACACCGCCTTACCACTGCTCAAGAGATTGTGGCCGACTTTCCACAAGGAGTGGATTACTTTATCTCAGGTATCGGAACAGGCGGGCACCTCTCTGGTATAGGGGAAGTACTCAAAGCGAAGTTCCCTCATACGAAGGTCTTTGGTATAGAGCCTGCTACCTCTGCTGTGCTTAGCGGTAACAAGCCAGGGCCACACCCACTACAAGGTATTGGTACAGGTTTCATTCCTAAAACGCTTAATACTTCTATCTATGATGGGATCATCACTATAGACAAGGACGAGGCTTATGACTATACCCGTCGCTTGGCCAGAGTTGAAGGTATTTTAGGAGGTATCTCCACAGGAACTTCCTTGGCGGCTATTGCGAAGAAACTCCCTGAAATCAAAGAAAACGAAGTAGTACTTACCGTGAATTACGACTCAGGTGACCGCTACTGGTCTGTAGCAGACTTGTTTGAGGAAAACCCATATTAATGAGACAATGAGCCGATTTGACAATTTACTAATTGACTAATCGGCTCATTGACTAATCAATTAATTAATTATGCGTATTCTCCTACAGCGTGTAAGTCACGCCCAAGTAGCTATAGCAGGGGCGGTACATTCGGAAATAGGGGCGGGTTTTCTCCTGCTTTTAGGTATAGAAGAGACCGATGGAGCGGAAGATATAGTCTATTTGTGCAAGAAAATTGCCCAGATTCGCCTTTTCAACGATCAAGAAGGGGTGATGAACCTTTCCTTGCAGGAAGTAGAAGGCTCGATTATGGTAGTGAGTCAATTTACTCTCTATGCCAATACTAAGAAGGGCAATCGTCCTTCCTATATCCGTGCAGCAAGACCTGAGAAAGCGATTCCCCTATATGAGGCCTTTATCCAGCAGCTACAAGCGCTCACCCAAAAGCCTGTAGCCACAGGGGTATTTGGTGCTGATATGCAGGTAAGTCTCTGTAACGATGGGCCTGTTACTATATTTATAGACAGCAAAATGCGTGATTTCTGATGAGATCACGCATTTTTCATAAATGTAAATATATGAATTAATTAGGCTTGGTACTTAGTCTTTTAAGCCCTTACGGGTAAGTTCATCACAAGGTCTATATAGAGATTCACCTTGTCCTTAAGCTCTTTACGATTGACGATAAAGTCCAAGAAACCATGTTCTTGTACAAACTCAGCTGTTTGGAAGCCTTCGGGAAGTTCTTTTCCTGTGGTATCCTTAACCACACGAGGGCCAGCAAAGCCAATGAGTGCTCCTGGTTCGGCTATATTGATATCTCCGAGCATAGCAAAAGAAGCGGTTACGCCCCCTGTAGTTGGGTCGGTACATAGGGAGATGTAAGGTAGACCAGCATCGTCCAACTGGGCAAGTTTTGCGGAGGTTTTGGCCATCTGCATCAGAGAGAAAGCCGCTTCCATCATACGTGCCCCGCCAGACTTGGAGATCATCATAAAGGGCAAGCGGTTATTAATGGCGTAATCAATCCCGCGGGCGATCTTTTCCCCTACAACGCTTCCCATAGAGCCGCCGATAAAGTCAAAATCCATACAAGCCACTACCAGTTCTCGCCCTTTGGACTTGCCCACTGCACAGCGTACAGCATCGTATAGGTCGGTTTTCTTTTGGGCTTCCTTGAGCCTATCCTTGTACTTTTTGGTGTCCTCAAAGTCCAATGGGTCTTTCGAGCGCATGGTCTTGTCCAGTTCACTGAACTTACCATCGAATAAGATTTCAAAATATTCCTTGCTGCCAATACGCACATGGTAGCCATCCTCTGGGCTGATGTAGAAGTTCTGAGCAAGTTCCTCTGTTTCAATTATTTTCCCTGTAGGAGACTTATACCACAATCCTTGTGGTATGTCCTTTTTCTCCTCAGTGCTTGTCTGTATTCCTTTTGTTTTTCTCTTGAACCAAGACATATATGTTTCTCATTAACAATAAGATAGTCACTCCTTTACACTAAGGCCTACCCCAAAAGACTATCCTACAAATTAGCAGGGCAAAGGTACGTTTTTTTTTCTATATAAGCAGAGGAAGGTGTGTTAATGTTGATAAGTTTTTAGATAATGACGAGTGACTAATGACGAGTGACAAGTGACAAGTCGTAATAGACTGACTACTGACCACTGACTAACCACTAACTACTTTTAAATAAAATATAACAGTCGAAGATGATTTTTTTAAGACAAAAAAGTCTATCTTTGCGGTGTATATAAATAATAAATAAATTGAATTATGTCTAAAATAGGAAGCACATTAGCCGCCTTGGTAGTGGGAGCTGCCATAGGTGCAAGTGTGGGGATTCTTTTTGCTCCTGATGAAGGGAAAAAGACCCGCAAACGTATTCGCAAATCATTGGAAGGGGTGTCCGATAACCTTAAGGACAAGCTCACCCACCTGAATGAAAACCTAAAAGAAAAGAAACTCAAACTCAAAGGCACTTTGGAGGACAACGTAGAGCGTCTACTTTCCAAGTCTAGCTACAAGGCAGAGGAAATCATCAATGCTCTTGAGCGCAAATTGGAAGACCTAAAGGCCGCCAATGCTAAATTTCAAAAATAACCCCTAAGCACTCTTACCTATGGCACTTAACGAACTCAAGGAAACGGCAAGAACCCTACCCACAGAAGTGGAATCAACGGTCAATTCACATTTGGAGTACTACAAGCTATATATATTCCGTATTATAGCCAAGACCACTATGGGCTTTGTAAGCCTTTTTGTGACAGCTCTCTTTTTGCTGATTATTGCCTTTTTCTTGGCTTGTGCCTCGGCTTTTGCTATAGGAGAATGGCTTGATAGTACTGCTTTAGGCTTTGCCATAATGGGCGGGGTCTTTGTAGTGGCATTGCTTATCCTCTATAGGAATCGTAAGGGCTTCATTCACAAGCCTATATTGAGCAAATTGTCTGAAATATATTTTAAAGAATAGCGTTATGGAAAGGAAATATACCTCACTCACCGAAATAGAAAATGACTTACGTGCACTCAAGCTCAAAAAGGATATAGACCTTATGTGCCTTAGGAGTGATTACCAGAGCCTGCTTCGCCATCTTTCCATAGGCGGACTCTTTGCCGATGCTATCTCACAGCTCAGAGCCTCTATAGTGGAGAAGCAGCGTAGCCTTATATCACTGGTAGCAGGCTTCTTGCTTAGGAAATTTTTCTAACAGTAACCCTTTTCTAATCAGGAGATTAGTAGATTTATCCTAAAAAAATGAGGATAAAATTTTGATATATGGGAAAAAGGTTGTACTTTTGCACCCTGAAAAAAGCGAGGTCTTGTAGCTCAGCTGGTTAGAGCACCTGACTCATAATCAGGGGGTCCTTGGTTCGAGCCCAAGCTGGACCACCTTCGCTAAAGCACTTACAGAGATGTAGGTGCTTTTTTTATTGTCTATAATTTGCTTTATCAAGAAAAATAACTACCTTTGCCGAGATTTTTAAAAACGTAATTAGATGAAAAAATTTCTATTCTTAGCAGGGCTTTTCATGGCTGCGGTCACTGCCTCTGCACAAAATGGCAACTTAGATCAAGGAGGCTTACAACTCAATGCAGGAGTAGGTATCTCAGGCTGGGGAATCCCAGTGTATGTGGGGCTTGATTATGGTGTTACTAACGACATCAGTGTAGGAGGGGAGTTTACTTTCCGTAGCTATTCCCATTCAAGCTACTACACCCACAATATCATGGGATTTTTTGGTAATGGGAACTACCATTTCAACAACTTATTCAACCTCCCTCGTCCATTAGACCTTTATGCTGGGTTGAGCTTAGGGGTCTATACTTCTACTGTTACAGCTAAAGAAGGAAGAGATTATATTGGAGATAGCTATTCTGGTTTTAGCCTCATAGGACAAACAGGTGCTCGTTACTTCTTCACCGACAACTTTGGGGTGAATTTGGAACTCTCAGGAGGACTACTCACCAGCGGTGCTAAAGCAGGAATTACCTATAGGTTTTAATTTAGGTAAAAAGTAAAAGATAAAAGGTAAAAAGTGTTCTATACTTTTTACCTTTTACTTTTTATTTTTCAACTTCTTTTTAGTCTCTTCTTGAAAGGAAAATCCTGAGTATATACCAGAAGAGCAACATCACGGAGGAGAAGAGTTGTAGGGCAGCGCCTACATATTGGTCAGTGGTGTATTCATTCTTCACATTGTACGTTTGGTAGAGAATACCTCCTGTGGCAAGTACTACCATACCCACGGAGAACCATAGGCCTAACTCAAATCCGAAGAGAGCTCCTGCCACAATCAGTCCTAAGGAGAGAAAACCCCCTATAACCAATACACTTCTTAGAAAAGAAAAATCCAGTCGTGTCATAAAAACCACTGCTGTAAGCCCTCCAAACAAGGATAGGGTAACAATAGCTGCTTGTGAGAGTACCTCAGTACCTGTATAAGCTAGAGCAATGTAAATCAAAGGCAAGAAAATCACTGCCTCCAAAAGCACATACAGCCCTAGCCCTACGTATTGGGTAGTGCGGCTAAGAGAGTGCGCCCATTTGTTAGCCAACATAGAGCCTAACCAGAAGCCGCCTATGATAAAGAGCCATATAAACTTGCCGCCAAACATAGCCAAAATAAGCTCTTCAGGCACCCAGCGGAGCAAAGCTGTCTCTACCAAGATAAAAGCCAAAAGCGCCAAGGCTACATGGGTGTAAGTTTTCCTATAAAAAATAGCTCGTTCTGAGTCTGTAGAATAAGCTACCAACTCAGGGACTGAGTTGTAGGAGTTGTTGTAGCTACCTTTGTTGTAGCTGGAATTGTAGGAATTCATTTTAATAAGGTTTTATAATGGGCAAAAATACAAAAAAGTTTTGAATTTTGAGTTCTTAGTTTTGAGTTACTAATGTAAATCAATTGACTTACATCAGTAACTCAAAACTTAAAATTCAGAACTCAGAACTCAAAACTTATTAAGACTACTCTGTTTTGTTTCTAAAGACAAGGCCATTGTCAAAGGAGTCTATCAAGATAAGACTACCTGCCTTGATGTTTCCTTTGAGGATCTCCTTGGAGAGGGCATTCATAACCTCTTTCTGGAGGACACGCTTTACAGGACGGGCACCGAATTGTGGATCGTAACCACGCTCTGCTAAGTAATCTATAGCCTCTGGAGTGGCTTCCAAAACAATGTTCTCACGAGCTACCAACTTGATGATACCGCCCAACTGCAAGCGGACGATTTGCTTGATGTCGGCCTTGGTAAGAGGGGCAAACATGACAATGTCGTCAATACGGTTGATAAACTCAGGACGTACGGTCTGCTTGAGCAGCTGTAGTACCTCTTCTTTGGCCTTTTCAGTGGCTTCTTCTACATTCTTGATTTTCTCAAAACTTTCCTGAATAAGGTGACTACCTATGTTGGAAGTCATGATGATAATCGTATTCTTGAAATCGGCTGTACGACCTTTGTTATCAGTCAATCGGCCTTCGTCCAAGACCTGTAAAAGAATGTTGAAAGTATCGGGGTGTGCCTTTTCAATCTCATCGAGCAAGACCACAGAGTAAGGGCGGCGACGTACGGCCTCGGTAAGCTGGCCTCCTTCGTCATAGCCCACATATCCTGGAGGTGCTCCCACGAGTCGGCTTACGGCATGTTTCTCTTGATATTCACTCATATCGATACGGGTCATGGCATTCTCATCGTCAAAGAGGTATTCGGCCAAGGCCTTGGCCAATTCTGTCTTTCCGACCCCAGTGGTTCCCAAGAAAAGGAAGGAACCAATCGGTTTTTTAGGATCCTGCAAGCCCGCACGGCTACGGCGAATAGCATCGGATACGGCTGCGATGGCCTCCTCTTGTCCTACCACACGTTTGTGTAGTTCTTCTTCCAAGTGAAGGAGCTTTTCGCGTTCGCCCTGCATCATTTTAGTAACAGGCACTCCTGTCCACTTGGCGATTACCTCGGCTATATCCTCACGGGTTACCTCTTCCTTGATCATGGACATCTCGTGGGTATCTACTTCCTTCTGAAGGTCGGCCAATTTAGCTTCTTCTTGCTTGATCTTACCATAACGAAGTTCGGCTACCTTACCATAGTTACCTTCACGTTCGGCACGTTCGGCATCGAGCTTATATTGTTCTATATTGTTCTTAACCGCCTGGATTTCATCTACTAAGGTCTTTTCACCTTGCCACTTGGTAAAGAGCGCATTGCGTTCCTCCTTGAGGTTGGCCAAATCGGCATTGAGTAAGCGGAGTTTTTCATCGTCATTTTCACGCTTAATAGCCTCAATCTCAATCTCCAACTGCATGATCTTACGATCTAGTACGTCCAATTCCTCTGGCTTAGAGTTGATTTCCATACGTAGTTTGGCAGCGGCCTCGTCCATAAGGTCAATAGCCTTATCAGGCAAGTAACGGTTTGGTATATAGCGCTGGGAGAGTTCCACAGCAGCGATAATGGCTTCGTCCTTGATACGTACCTTGTGGTGTGCCTCATATTTTTCCTTGATACCACGGAGGATGGAGATAGCACTCTCGGTATCAGGTTCTTCTACCATTACTTTTTGGAAACGACGCTCAAGCGCCTTGTCCTTTTCAAAGTACTTTTGGTACTCGTCCAAGGTAGTAGCACCAATAGCACGGAGTTCGCCACGCGCCAAGGCAGGCTTGAGGATATTGGCGGCGTCCATAGCCCCTTCGCCTCCCCCGGCTCCTACAAGGGTATGGATCTCATCAATAAACAAGATAATATTCCCGTCGGAGGAGGTAACCTCCTTCACTACCGATTTGAGTCGTTCCTCGAACTCCCCTTTGTACTTCGCCCCAGCGATAAGGGCACCCATATCAAGGGAGTAAATTGTCTTATCTTTCAGGTTTTCAGGCACATCCCCATTGACGATACGGTGTGCTAAGCCTTCGGCAATAGCGGTCTTACCAACCCCAGGTTCCCCTACCAGCATAGGGTTATTTTTGGTACGGCGGGAAAGGATCTGGAGCACACGGCGGATTTCGTCGTCACGGCCGATGACTGGATCCAATTTGCCACTATGGGCGAGTTGGGTCAAGTTTTTCGCATACTTATTGAGCGAGTTATAAGTATCCTCAGCCGAAGCAGAGGTTACACGTTCGCCCTTACGGAGTTCAGCGATGACCTTTTCAAATTCTTTTTCGGTAACGCCCTGTTCCTTAAGGGCTTGGCCTACTTGGTTTTTGATTTTGAAGATTGCCAAGAGCAAATGTTCTACAGAGACATACTCATCGTTCATCTTCTTAGCGATATTGCTTGCTTCGGTGAGTACCTCGCCAGCGGTGCGGGAGAGGGACATCTGTCCGCCCTGTACTTTAGGGTAAGAAGCTAAAGTCTTTTCTACCGCCTGATTGAGGGTAGTGGTATTGACTTGCAACTTTTTAAGAATAAAAGGCAGCACATTGTTATCTACCTCTTGTATTCCCTTGAAGATATGTTCCACTTGGATATCTTGCTGACCAAGACCCTGAGCGAGTTGCTGCGCTCTCTGAATGGCCTCTTGGGATTTAATGGTATAATTGTTGAAATTCATCTTTTTTCAATTGTTAATGGTTAATGATTAACGGTTAATGATTAATGGTTAGTAATGATCAATGATTAATGGTTAGTTAGAGATGGATCACTTTTCACTGTTCATTCTTCACTCTTCATTCAACAATTGTTCCAAAGGTAAAAAATGTGACAAATTGTCAGATTTTGAAATAATTCTTAGAAAGAAAACAAATTTTAATTTTGATTATCAATTATTTGTGTTATGAAAAAATGGCAGATATAAATAATAAGACAAAGAGAAAAATAATCAAAAATAATTGATTATCTTTGTCCTGAAAAATAAGAACACTTTTCATGATAATAACTAAAGAAATTTCAGATAAGGAATGGGATCTTTTAAGTACCATTCGTAATTACAAAAGAGCTTTCCCTAATGGTTCTCGTATGATGAAAAGAGAAATTATGGCTCTTTTAGATGAATTAATGACTTCTGAGGAGGACGAAGAAGAAGATGAAAATAAAAACAAAGAAACGAATCAATAATTAGACTTAACTTTTGCAGAACATGAAAACAGAAACAATAACTACACAAGAGAAAAAGACCATTCAAGAACAATTATGGGATATTATTGTAGAGGTATCTTGGGGGGAAATATCAGAACAATATTTTGGGAAAAGCCGTTCTTGGCTCTCTAAAAAAATGAACAACAAAGGATTCAATGGCGGTGAAGGAGGTTTTAGCGCCGGAGAAATAGAGACCCTAAAAGGAGCTTTGTTTGACCTATCGGATAGAATACGAAGAGCCGCCTCTTCCTTGGAATAAATATTATGTTTGAAAAAGTAAAAGCACTACGCCTGCAATACAGAGAAGCCCAAAGTGAGGCAGAAGAACAAGCCATACAGCAGGCCTTGGATAGGCTAAAGGCAGAAGACCCTGAAGCATGGGCACGGGCAATGGTAGAGAATGCTAAAGAAACTGCTGAAGAAGCCAAGGCTCTTAAAGAGGAAGTAAAGGCCAAAGAAGCCTTAGAGGCTGTTTTGGCGTGAGAATAGCAATGTTCAAAAAAAACAATCTAAAATTTAACACTTAAAAGTGTTTTGTTTAAAAAAATAATTTGTAATTTTGCCGCTGTTTAATACCCCATTTAACTATGATTTAAAAAATAACCTTTAAAATATAAATTAGCTTTTCGCTTTACAATTTTCCTGATTTCAGAAATACGACCAATTTTTTCAAAAAGTGCAGGAAAAGTAAAAGTGGAAATGCCTACGGTAGAACGTGGGCATTCCTTTTGCTTTGCACTTATAGCCTTTGGTCGGGCTACTGAAATCAAGTATGAAGGAATGCTTCACGTTTTTTTCTCTATGTGTAGAGCGATATAACTAATATATAACGTTATACGCTCTATCCGAAGAGAGCAGAAAAAGGTAGTAACCGAAAAACCTTTAACAGAGTAGGTATGAATAATTTATATTAAAAAGACAGATGAATAAATTTTTATTACTATGCTGCATTGCTATCAGTTCTGTAGTATATGCACAGGAATTTGAAATTTCTCAAGAAGGGATTTTAGAAAGAGGTACAAACAAGGATTTTGTTATAATAAAATCTGATGGAAAAAGTGCTAAGGAATTGTACAACAGTGCTGTAAAACATATTGGAAAGATTAATGGAAAGGTCTTAGAAGATGAAAAATACGAACGCCTAAAATGGCAAGTATATGTTCCTAAAATCACCTATATAGAAGAACTTTTAGCAAAGAACTATATAGATGCCTATATCACTATACAGCTTTCCTTCAAGGATAATCGTGCTAAGTATGAGATCGTTGCTGCTGATTTCAAATGCCCCGGTAATGGAAAAAACTTGGTAGTTCGTTCCTCAGGTATGTCAGACCCCTCTTATTTTATCTATAGAAGAAATGGCACTTTAGTAGAAACCAGAGCTAAAAGTGATATTGAAGATTTTTTCAAGCGAGATATCAAAAGTATTCTTGAACAAGATAATTGGTAAAAGAATTAGTAAAGTCGTTTGTTTATCTTAAAGAAACGACTTTACTTTCATACATAAGAGAAATAAAAACCACCTAAAGTCATGAAAAGTTTCTTTTGTTTAGTCTTACTAAGCATTCTGATTGCCAATTCTTATACTTTGTTTGCCTCAACTCATATCACCAACTTTCCTTTAGAGAGAGGATACTTATCTGATAGTATTCCGAATAAAATAAACAAAAGGTTTGGAATCATTTTCCATTCTTTAGAAGACAAGTTTAATATATTGGATTACAATCATCTAATCCAGACACCTAAGCAAGAGAGGGGAATACTAACCCAGAAAAATAAGTTCATAGATTCCTCTTTCTACCGCCATTATAGTAACTTAACCTCAATTACTATCCCTAATACAATTATTAGTGTTAGAGCACAATCCTTTAGAGGTACTTTTATCAAGAGAAATCTACCTCCACCAAGGGATTTTGAACTCATTAAGGATTGGGCGGGTAAAAATTGCTCTCTTTGGATAAGTATCAATTTAAGTATAGACATGTTATACTAGATAATATCACAATAAAGAAATATAATAAACCCCATTAAGATGAAAAAACTAATCTTATCGTTGATAGTTCTTACAAGCTTAACTATCACCAACTGTAGCAAAAGTGAAGAAAATGCTACCACTACTCATGAGGAAAACCCCTTAAATCCTCAGAACCCACAAAACCCACAACGGCCAGGAGTTCCACAACCCAATCAGGAGCCACCTATCACCTCAGCGGACTTTACACTCAGTGAAGATGGGAAAACTCTTGTCCGCTGGAATAATACTACTCGTACTACCTTGGACATGAAAGCCCACCCGCTATTAAGCCAAGTAACAACCATTGATTCTTGGGCTTTTGAAGATCGCAATAGTTTAAAAACTATTGTCTTTCCTGAAACTTTAACTACTATCAAAGGAGGTGCTTTCTCAAAAACAGGCCTCACCTCTGTTATTATACCTGAAACCGTTACCTCTATAGGTAACTATGCTTTTTCTAACTGTAATAGTCTTACTTCTGTTTCTATTCCTAAAACAGTAACTGATTTAGAAGATTGGATTTTTGAAAATTGTGGAAACTTAGAAGAAGTAACCTATGGTCCTAAAACACTCAAGGCCAGTCTATTTAATAACTGTACAAGCCTGAGAAAAGTTATTTTATTAGAGGGAGTAACTACCATAGGAACTTGGGCTTTTGAAAATCGTAAAGCATTAAAAGAAATTCATTTTTCCAGCACAGTAACTACCATCAATGCCAATGCTTTTAGTGGTAGTGGGCTAAGTACTATTACTATTCCTGAAACTATTACCACTATAGGAGCGAGTGCTTTTTCTAACTGTAAAAGTCTTACCTCTGCTTCTATCCCTAAGAGTGTCATCTCTTTAGGAGATTGGGTTTTTGAAAATTGTGAAAATTTAGAAGAAGTAACCTTTGGCCCTAAAACACTCAAAAATGCTCTATTTAGTGGTTGTACTAACCTTAAAAATGTTACTCTTTTAGAAAAAATCACAACCATAGGGCCTTGGGCATTTGAAAATCGAACAAATTTTACTACACTTACTATTAAAGCTACCACTCCGCCCTCTATAGGAGAGATAACCTTTAAAAACACTGCTCTCACTCATATCTATGTGCCTGCTGCAAGTGTAGATACTTATAAAAACGATAGAAAATGGGGTGTTTTTGCTGACAAAATCCAAGCAATCCCATAACCCTCAATTATAAGTCTTGTTACATAACAAAAAGAAGTTACCTAAAGAGGTAGCTTCTTTTTGTTGTTTTTTACTTTCTCCCTAAACTCCTATATCACTTGCTGAAATTCCTCAGGTAGGTAAGTAAGAGCTTGGTTTTCTATATCCTTGGGGATACCGTAATAAGCCTCGGCTATACCACCTGTAATAGCGGCAAGGGTATCACTATCGCCCCCATGGAGACGGCCAAACGGAGAGCACTCAGCAATGATATGTGTTACGCACTGGGAGCCCTTGATACCTTTAGGGTGATTATAGGTACATGCAACACTGAGGTGAGCGGCCTTGAATATCTCAAACACAAAAGCCTTGTTCAAAATACTCTAAAAATTTAACACTCAAAAGAGGCCTATTTTGGAAAGTAATTTGTAATTTTGCCGCTGTTCAATGGGTTATTTAACTATGATTTAGTATATAACTATTAAAATAAAAGATGAAAGCAATTGGAAGCTGTCCCAACTGCAACACAAAAATGAGAGTGCTTGAAGGCAAACATATCAGGTTTGTCTGTTCAAAAGACAAAGAACAATTAGAATTTAACTCTTAACTACTATGATCCAAGATATAATCACTTATGCCCTAGTGGCTTTGGCTGTTTTTTTCTTAGTAAAAAAATTCTTTTTCACCAAGAAGAAAAAATGTGGGGGCGGTCCCGATTGTAAATGTGGCGGATAATTTGTAACTTTGCCCTCTGTTAAAAAACTTTTTGAAATGACAAAGCTAAGTGTAAATATCAACAAAATCGCCACTTTGCGCAATTCCCGTGGGGGCAATGTGCCTGATTTGTTACAAGTGGCTACTGATATACAAGAGTTTGGCGCCGAGGGTATCACCATTCACCCGCGTCCCGATGAGCGACATATCCGCTACCAAGATGCGCGAGATCTGAAAAAAATAGTCCATACAGAATACAATATTGAGGGCAACCCTATCCCTAAGTTTATTGATTTGGTGCTTGAGGTGAAGCCTACCCAAGTAACCCTCGTCCCCGATGCAGAAGATGCTATTACCTCCAATGCAGGTTGGGACACCCTCACCCATGCCGCTTACCTAACGGAGATCGTAGCCGAGTTCAAGCGACATGGTATCCGTACTTCTCTTTTTGTAGATCCTGTAGAGAAAATGGTAGAAGCAGCAGCCAAGACAGGCACCGATCGCGTGGAACTCTATACCGAAGGGTATGCACGCGAGTATGCCCGTGGTAACAAAGACGGTATTCTGCCTTATGTGGCAGCGGCTAAAGTTGCCCAAAGTGTCGGCTTAGGACTCAATGCAGGTCATGACTTGAGTTTGGACAACCTCAAATATTTCAAAGAACAGATACCCGGCCTCTTGGAAGTCTCCATAGGGCATGCACTTATCAGTGAGGCGCTCTACTTGGGACTGCAAAATGTAGTAAGCATGTATCTCTATCGCCTTAAATAACGTATTATGGAACTTATCAACTCTCAGATAGTAGGGGAGGGCAAGCCACTGATTATCCTACACGGCTTCTTAGGTATGGCCGATAACTGGCGTACCCACTCCCTTCATTTTGCCCAAGAGGGCTACCAAGTGCATGTGATTGATGCACGCAACCACGGACATAGTTTCCACTCGCCTGAGTTCTCTTATGCCCTTATGGTGGAAGACCTCATTCGCTATATGGATTATCACCAGATAGCCTCCGCACCGCTTATTGGTCACTCCATGGGCGGCAAGACCACTATGCTATTGGCGGTCACACACCCTGAGCGTGCCGAGCGTATTTTGGTGGTGGATATGGCTCCTAAGTATTACCCTGTGCATCACAAGGTAATCCTTGATGCACTCTCTACCTTGGACTTCTCCCAAATAAAAACCCGTGAGGAGGCCGACCAGCAATTGGGCAAATTCATCATTGATGTTCCCATACGCCAGTTCCTGCTCAAGAATGTCTATAGGGTCACCCCTGACCAATTGGGCTTGCGTATCAACTTGCCTGTACTACGTGACCGTGTGGCCGAGATAGGCACAGCCTTGCCCACAGGTACCATCTATTATGGAGAAGCACTCTTTATGGTAGGGGGTAAGTCCAATTATGTCCTTGCGGAGGACATGGCACTGATCAAGCAACATTTTCCCAAAGCTACTGAAGTTATTGTAGAGGGGGCAGGCCACTGGGTACAGGTGGAAAAACCTAAGGAATTTTTTGAGATTGCCTCCCAGTTCCTACAAAAATAAACCAAAATGAAATATATTCTAAACCTTATTATTACCAGCTTACTCATCTTGGGACTCAGTAAGGTATTGCCACATATCAATGTAAGAGATTTCACCGATGCCTTATGGTTTTCCTTGGTGGTGAGCCTGCTCAATATATTCCTAAGACCTATACTGATTGTGCTCTCTTTGCCTATTACGGTGGTTACCTTTGGGCTGTTTTTGATTGTAATCAACACAATTATTATCATCTTAGCCGATCGCCTTATTGATGGCATCGAGATACAGGGTTTTTGGTACGCTGTACTCTTTAGCCTCTGCCTCTCCGCTGTGCAATCACTCTTAAATAATGAAAATCAATAATCAATTGTTAATTGTCAATTATCAATTATCAATGATTTAAGTTTTGCAAGTCGTTTTTAAGCTATTATTGAAATTATAAACAACTAATAATCAATTGTTTGTAAAAACCTCCCCCTCACCCCCCTCCAAAGGGAAAGTCCGCGAGAGCGGAGTATGTGTCTTTAAGGGCGTTGAAATAGCCTAATTTGTTTGTCTAATTGGAAAATATTCTTTCTATAACTTATTGAACCTCTACTACTTACTAACTCCCCCCTTGAGGGGGGGGGTAGGGGGGATGTTTTGAGAATCAGCAAGTTATAGAGCTTACGAAACTTAAATTAAATATATCAGCAAAGGATAAAGTCTCTACACCATTTTATTTCCTACTCTCGTTAAAAACAACTATTTTCCTTGGAATATAATAGAAAAGAGTGTATTTTTGCCCTCATCAAAATTTAATCATTCACCTATGAAAAAAATAGCAAAAACAATGCTTTTTACTTTGGCTTCTGTAGCTTCTGCCTATAGCCAAGATATGATTTCTTTGAGAAATGGAGAAAAAATCAAGGCTAATGTCAAAGAAGTGAGCGATAGCGAAGTTGTATTTACCTATGATAAAGAAACGGTGATTAACAAGCTCCCAACTGCTCAAATCTCCCAAATCAAATTCAAATCGGGTAGAGTACAGAAATTTGAGGCTGCTAATAACCAAAGTAGTAATAATAACTACAACGACCAAGCCAACGCCTTATTAGAGGCCTATAATGCCTCCATGGGTAGGAAGGGACAAGGAAACCTATCGGCCGCAAACTACGGTAGCTCTCCCTACACTTTTAATACCCCTGAACCTAACTATGTAGGCTCTGTATCACTAATAGATGATAATGGAAATGTGTTAGCTGCTTTAGAAAACCAAAAAGTAGCTATTCGTACCAACTCCGATGCGGGGGTATTTATTGTAGGCATAGGCTCTACCAAAACCCGACAATATGTGAAGGGGAAAAGTTCTCCTTTGCGTATAAAGAAAGGTAAGGTACTGCTAATTGCCAAGGTTATAAACAATCAGGCGAATCCCAATGAGATTATAGAAGTGTTTAAGCTCGACCAAGGTAGAAAAGACCGCTCTGTAGTCGTTTCTGAAGGGCATACTTTTGGAGGGGTAAAAAGTAATGAAATTGATTTTTTGCCTTTCAAGGCTTATCCTTATAAGGATTCCTCTTTCTTAATAGAATTGAACATAGACCAAGCAGGCGAGTATGCTGTTGCTTTAAATGGCTCCAATATGAATTTCAATCTTTTCGGAATAGACTAGTTTTCCAAACATATCTATTAAAAAAACCGCCCCTTTGTGGAGCGGTTTTTTGTTTTATGCTTCAGAAGTAGTTTCTTCTTGTGCTTGAGGGGCAGCAGCTTGTTCTGCCTTTTTGCCTCCGCGGCTTCTACGAGTGGATTTCTTCTTCTTACCTGCTTTCACATCGTAAGTAGTGTTGTAATCTACTAGCTCGATAAGTGCCATTTCAGCGTTGTCACCCAAACGGTTACCCAACTTGATAATACGAGTGTATCCTCCTGGGCGGTTGGCTACTTTTACTGAGATGTCTCTGAAAAGCTCTGTAACGGCATATTTGTTATGCAAGCGGCTGAATACTACACGACGGTTGTGAGTAGTGTCTTCTTTTGATTTGGTAATCAAAGGCTCTACAAACACTTTCAAGGCTTTGGCTTTAGCCAAGGTAGTGTTGATACGCTTGTGTTGTATCAGGGAGCAAGCCATATTCGCCAACATAGATTTTCTATGAGCGGCGGTTCTTCCTAAGTTATTTATTTTATCTCCGTGTCTCATTTTCGTTGAATTAATGTATTATAACAGAATTTATTACTCTTTATCTAATTTGTATCTTGAGAGATCCATTCCGAAGGTAAGTCCTTTACTTTCCACGAGTTCGTCGAGTTCGGTAAGTGATTTTTTACCAAAGTTACGGAATTTCATCAAGTCTGTTTTAGTAAAAGAAACCAAATCGCCTAAGGTATCTACTTCGGCTGCTTTGAGGCAGTTTAGTGCGCGTACAGAGAGATCCATATCTATGAGCTTAGTCTTAAGGAGCTGGCGCATGTGGAGTGATTCCTCGTCGTAGCTTTCAGGCTGAACGACCTCTTCAGGCTCTATGGTGATACGCTCATCGGAGAAGAGCATGAAGTGGTGAATCAATGTTTTGGCCGCTTCCATAAGGGCATCTTTAGGATGTATGGAGCCATCTGTTTTGATTTCAAAAATCAGCTTTTCGTAATCGGTTTTTTGCTCTACACGGTAGTTCTCGATGGTATACTTTACGTTTTTGATAGGGGTAAAGATGGCATCGGTAGGAATGGTACCTATAGGCATATTAGGCTTAGCGTTTTCCTCGGCAGAGAGGTAACCCATACCCTTATCTATAGTGATATCCATTTTGATATTCACTGTAGGTTCCATATTACAGATTACTAAATCGGGATTGAGTACTTGAAAACCTGTTATAAATTTTTGAAAATCACCCGCAGTCAATTGTTTCTTACCGGTAACAGAGATAGAGACCTTTTCGTGATCGGTACCTTCTGTTTGCAGTTTGAAACGCACTTGCTTCAAGTTCAAAATAATCTCGGTAACGTCTTCTACTACTCCTGCGATGGTAGAGAATTCGTGTTCTACCGTGTCTATTTTAACCGAAGTGATTGCGAAGCCCTCTAGGGAGGAGTGCATCACTCGTCGTAATGCGTTACCAATGGTGAGTCCGTAACCAGGTTCTAAGGGGCGAAACTCGAATTTGCCCTCGAACTCTGAGGATTCAATCATGATAACCTTATCTGGTTTTTGAAAATTGAATAATGCCATAATCTGACTGCTGACTAGTATTATTTAGAGTACAACTCTACGATTAATTGTTCTTTAATGTTTTCAGGTATTTGGATACGCTGAGGGAGTGCTACGAAGGTACCTTCCAATTTTTCAGGGTTCCAAGTGATCCATTCGTACACGGAGCTATTACTTGCGAGGGCGTTTTCGATCACAGTAAGAGATTGTGATTTGTGTCGTACCCCTACTACATCACCTGGTTTTAGGGAATAAGAAGGAATATTTACCACTTCGCCATTGACAGTAATATGACGGTGAGAAACGAGTTGTCGTGCAGCACGACGAGAAGGTGCGATACCCATGCGATATACGACATTGTCCAAGCGAGCTTCACAGAGTTGGAGTAATACCTCACCTGTTACCCCTTTGCTACGACGTGCTTTTTCGTACATATTTTGGAACTGACGTTCCAAGATACCATAGGTATATTTTGCTTTTTGTTTTTCTTGTAGCTGGATTGCATACTCAGAGCGTTTTGCTCTTTTACGGTTGATTCCATGCTGTCCTGGAGGATAGTTCTTTTTAGCAAAAGACTTATCTTCACCGAAAATCGCTTCACCAAACTTACGAGCGATTTTGCTTTTTGGGCCTGTATATCTTGCCATTTTATACTATTTTGATTAAAAGGAGAGAGGATTATGAATTAAGGCTTATCCTTCGATAATCTGTGCCTCTCTCTGGGGGTTAAGTGTTATACTTTACGACGTTTTGGAGGGCGACAACCATTGTGTGGAAGTGGAGTTACATCGATGATTTCAGTAACTTCAATTCCTGCATTGTGAATGCTACGGATGGCAGACTCGCGTCCTACTCCAGGGCCTTTTACGAATACGCGCACTTTCTTAAGACCTGCGTCAAAAGCTGTTTTAGCAGCGTCCTCAGCGGCTACTTGAGCGGCATAAGGCGTATTCTTTTTAGAACCTCTGAACTTCATCTTTCCTGCAGAAGACCAAGAAATCACGTCTCCTTTTTTGTTGGTCAAGGAAATGATGATGTTATTGAAAGTAGCTGAGATATGAGCCTCTCCAGATGATTCTATAACTACTTTACGTTTTTTGGTAACTTTTGTATTTGTTTTTGCCATATCGCTACTTATTATTTAGTTGCTTTCTTCTTGTTAGCAACAGTTTTTCGTTTTCCTTTTCTTGTACGAGAGTTGTTCTTCGTTTTTTGACCACGCAAAGGTAACCCTGAACGGTGACGGATACCGCGGTAGCAACCAATATCCATAAGTCGCTTAATGTTAAGCTGCACTTCGGAGCGTAGTTCTCCTTCTATTTTGTAAGAAGAAACTGCCTCACGGATACGAGTGATTTGCTCATCGTTCCAATCGCTTACTTTGATGTCTTCATCTACTTGAGCTTTTTTCAAAATTTCTTTAGCTCTACTTCTACCAATTCCAAAAATGTAGGTAAGTCCTATGACGCCTCTTTTGTGTTTTGGTAAGTCAATACCTGCTATTCGTGCCATAATTTATCCTTGTCTTTGTTTGAATCTCGGATTCTTTTTATTAATTACGTACAATACCCCTTTACGACGCACAATCTTGCACTCGGGGCTTCTTTTCTTAATAGATGCTCTTACTTTCATCTGTTGTCTGTTTTAAAAACGAATTTTATTATTAATATCGGTAAGTGATGCGTGCTTTGGTAAGGTCATAGGGTGTCATTTCGAGCTTTACTCTATCGCCTGGGAGTAGCTTTATGTAGTGCATACGCATTTTCCCTGAGATATGAGCGGTAACCACATGACCGTTATCCAATTCCACGCGGAACATTGCATTAGAGAGGGACTCTATGATTGTTCCATCTTGTTCTATCGCTGCTTGCTTTGCCATTATCTTCTCTTTTTACCTGTTTTCATTAGGCCATCGTAGTGGCGATTGAGTAGGTATGAATTGACCTGTTGCATAGTGTCAATGGCTACCCCTACCAAGATGAGCAAGGACGTACCTCCGTAGAACAAAGCCCATTGTTGGTCAATCTCCAACAAAGGTATCTTATTGACTATGGCAGGAAGTACGGCAATAGCCACTAGAAATAGAGAGCCTGGGAAGGTAATGAGCGACATGATTTTGTCCAAGTACTCACTGGTCTCTTGTCCTGGTTTTACCCCTGGTATGAATCCGCCGTTGCGCTTAAGGTCATCGGCCATCTTGTTACTTGGTACTGTAATGGCAGTATAGAAGTAAGTGAAGATGATGATGAGCAATCCAAAGAGCACATTGTACCAAAACTCAAAAGGCGAACGGAACGCATTCTGAATGCTTAGTGCCCATTCGGACTTAGAGAGTCCCGCCAAGGCAGCAGGAACGAACATTATAGCTTGGGCAAAGATAATAGGCATAACCCCAGCTGAGTTGAGTTTTAGGGGAATATACTGTCTTGCTCCGAAGATGTTCTTTTCCACCTGTCCGCCTGTGGTACGTCGGGCATACTGTACAGGGATTTGTCTTACCGCTAAAGTGAGGAAGATACACCCTAAGATCACCAAAAGCCACAAGAGGATTTCCACAATTACCAACATAGGGCTGTGTACCCTGTTCATCTCACCAAAGAAAGCATGAGGCATACGAGCGATAATCCCCACCATGATGAGCAAGGAAATACCATTACCTACACCCTTATCGGTGATTTTCTCACCTAACCACATCGCAAAAACAGTCCCTGTTACCAAGATGATTACCGAAGGAATGATAAAGCCTAAGCCTTTTCCTTGGATAAACGCCTCATCAGGCACCCCTAAGGCGCTGATAGAGTAAAGGTAAGCAGGAGCTTGTACGATACAGATAGCTATGGTAAGCCAACGGGTAATTTGGTTGATACGCCTACGGCCGCTTTCGCCCTCCTGTTGTAGTTTTTGCAGATAAGGAATCGCAATTCCCATAAGCTGCACTACGATAGAGGCGGAGATATAGGGCATAATCCCTAAGGCAAATACAGAGGCCTTAGCAAAGGCACCACCTGTAAAGGCATTAAGGATGTCCAACAAGCCTCCTTCCGAAGTTCTCTGAGTGAGTTTGCTCAGTTGTTCAGCATCAATCCCTGGGAGGATTATGTGGGCACCAAAGCGGTACACCAACAAAATCCCCAAGGTGAGAATGATGCGATTGCGCAACTCCTCTATCTTCCAAACATTCGTTAAGGTCTCTATAAACTTCTTCATAAAATATTAATTCTTAGAGCGTTATAGCCTCTCCTCCTAATTTTTCAACAGCTTCTTTAGCGCTTGCTGTGAATTTATGAACAGAGATTTTAAGTTTTGTTTTCAACTCACCTCCTCCAAGGATTTTCACCAAGTCGGTTTTTTTGGCCAAGCGGTTTTCCACGAGGATATCCAAATTAACAGTGTCGGTAACCACGCCCTTATCTACAAGTTCTTGTAGTTTTCCGAGGTTAATACCTGTATATTCCTTACGGTTGAAGTTTTTGAAACCAAATTTTGGTACGCGACGTTGAAGAGGCATTTGTCCTCCTTCGAAACCGATTTTAGTAGAGAAACCAGAGCGAGATTTAGCTCCTTTGTGTCCACGAGTGGAGGTTCCACCTTTACCAGAACCTTGTCCTCTACCTACGCGCTTCCCATCTTTGTGTACTGAACCTTGTGCAGGTTTCAAATTACTTAAATTCATAATTAAATACTCCTTGTTTATTGAGCTTCTTGTACAGAAACTAAGTGTTCTACTTTATTAATCATTCCCAAGATGCTTGGGGTAGCCTCGTGTATAGCTACTTTCCCAATAGAACCCAAGCCTAAAGAGACTAGGGTAAGTTTTTGGGTTTTCGCACGTTTTATGCTACTACGTGTCTGTGTTACGATAATTTTCTTTGCCATGAGTGATTGATATTAACCTTTAAACATTTTTTCCAAGGAAATGCCACGTTGCTCGGCAATAGTCTTAGCGCTTCTGAGCTTTAGTAGGGCGTCAAAAGTTGCTTTTACCACGTTGTGCGGGTTGGAAGAACCTTGAGATTTAGAAAGTACGTTATGTACCCCTACGGCTTCCAATACGGCACGTACAGCACCCCCTGCGATCACTCCAGTACCTTCGGCAGCTGGTTGAAGATATACACGGGCACCACCGAATTTTCCTTTTTGTTCGTGAGGGAGGGTAGTTCCATTGAGCGGGATACGTACTAAGTTTTTCTTAGCATCTTCCACTGCTTTGGCGATAGCTTCGGAGACTTCTTTAGATTTTCCGAGTCCTTGTCCTACCACGCCATTTTCGTCGCCTACCACTACGATAGCCGAGAAGCCGAACGCGCGTCCTCCTTTGGTAACCTTGGTTACACGTTGTACGCCTACCAAGCGGTCTTTTAGCTCTAAGCCGCTTGGTTTTACATATTCTACATTTTTATAGTTCTGATACATAGTTTCTTAGAATTTAAGTCCGCCTTCTCTTGCACCTTCGGCTAAAGATTTTACACGTCCATGATACAAATAACCACCTCTGTCAAAAGAAACAGTTTCAATACCTGCGGCTAAGGCTTTTTTAGCGATAGCTTCTCCTACTTGTTTAGCTCTTTCGGTTTTGGTACCTGAAACCTTTAGATCTTTATCGCGAGAAGAGGCAGCCACTAGGGTAACACCTTTGGTATCATCTATAATCTGTGCATAGATCTCGCTATTGCTTCTGAAGACCACCAAGCGGGGTCTTTGAGCAGTTCCAGAAACGGTCTTTTTGATTCTGTACTTGATACGTTGTCTTCTTTCTATTTTTGATAATGCCATTATGTTACGTTTTAAGCTGATTTACCTGCTTTTCTTCTGAGTTCTTCTCCTACGAATTTCACACCTTTTCCTTTGTAAGGTTCAGGCTTACGGAAAGAACGAATCTTAGCTGCTACTTGTCCGAGTAATTGTCTATCGTGAGAGGTAAGTTTGATGATAGGGTTCTTACCTTTCTCATTGATAGTCTCTAATTTAATTTCTTGAGGGAGTTCCATAAGGATGTTGTGAGAGAAACCGAGCGCTAGATCAAGTTTTTGACCTTGGTTAGTGGCACGATAACCAACCCCTACAAGTTCCAACTCTTTGGTAAAGCCTTCGGATACACCTACTACCATGTTGTGTAGTAGGGCGCGATAAAGCCCATGGAAGGCATTACCTTGCTTTGTATTACTTAGGCTCTCCACTATGAGTTTTCCATCTTCTTGCTTTACAGCAATGTCTTTAACCACTTGGGTTAATTCGCCGAGTTTTCCTTTTACAGTAATGATATTATCTTTGATAGTAATCGTTACTCCTTGAGGAATACTGATGGGTGCTTTACCTATTCTTGACATTCTTTTAAGTCGTTAATTATTAGTAAACATTACAAATTACTTCTCCCCCTATATTAAGAGCGCGGGCTTGCTTACCAGTCATTACTCCTTTGGAGGTAGAAACGATAGTGATACCGAGTCCGTTGAGGATACGAGGGAGCTTAGCAGCACCTACATACTTACGAAGACCTGGGGTACTTACGCGTACGATTTTACGTATAACAGGTTCTTTGGTTTCTTTATCGTATTTGAGGGCTATTTTGATGGTTCCTTGCACATCATTATCTTCAAACTTGTAGCTAAGAATATAGCCTTGATCAAAAAGGATTTTGGTAATCTCTTTTTTAAGGTTTGAAGCTGGAATTTCTACTACTCTGTGCCCTGCGTTGCTTGCATTACGAATGCGTGTTAAGTAGTCAGCGATTGGGTCTGTGTACATAAATTTCTTTTTTTAAATTACCAACTTGCTTTTTTTACCCCTGGGATAAGTCCTTTGTTAGCCATTTCACGGAAAAGGACACGTGAGATACCAAATGTACGCATGTATCCTTTAGGACGTCCTGTGAGTTTGCAACGGTTGTGCAAGCGTACAGGAGAGGCATTTTTAGGCAGCTTCTGTAGGGCTTCGTAATCTCCAGCCTCTTTGAGCGCTTTTCTTTTTTCAGCATACTTAGCTACCAGCTTCGCTCTTTTCACTTCACGAGCTTTCATTGATTCTTTAGCCATATCAGTTCTTTTTAAATGGTAATCCTAATTCGGTTAATAATGATTTTGCTTCCTTGTCGGTTGCGGCAGAGGTAACGAAAGTAATATCAAAACCTGCGATTTTGTTGATTTTGTCAATATCAATCTCAGGGAAGATAATCTGTTCGGTAACCCCTAGGTTATAGTTGCCACGTCCGTCAAATCCTGTTGCTTTGATTCCTTGGAAATCTCTCACACGAGGTAGTGCAATAGTGATGAGCCTATCGAGGAACTCATACATACGCTCACCGCGAAGGGTTACTTTAGCCCCGATGGACATACCACGGCGGAGCTTAAAGGAAGCCACGTCCTTTTTGGAGGTAGTAGCTACGGCTTTCTGACCTGTGATTTTGGTAAGCTCATCTACAGCGTATTCTATTTGCTTTTTGTCAGCAACGGCAGAACCTACTCCACGGCTTACAACGATTTTTTCAAGTTTAGGAACTTGCATTACATTCTTGTAACCAAATTCTTCTTTAAGAGCTGCAATTATGCGCTCCTTATATTCCTGTTTGAGTCGAGGTATATATGTCATAATTACACTACTTGTTTTGATTTTTTAGAAATTCTTACTTTTTTGCCATCTTTCACCTGATACTCTACACGGGTAGGCTCTCCGCTCTTAGGGTCTAAGAGGGAAAGGTTGGAGATGTGTATAGGAGCTTCTTTTTTGATGATGCCCCCTTGAGGATTTTGGGCGCTGGGTTTGGTATGTTTTGATACTAAGTTCACACCTTCCACGATAGCTCTGTTTTTCTCACGATCCACTTTGAGTACTTTTCCCTTTTCCCCTTTGTGATCGCCTGCGATTACTTGTACGGTATCGCCTGTTTTTATTTTTAGCTTTATCATCATTGCATGGATTAAAGCACCTCAGGTGCTAATGACACAATTTTCATAAACTGCTTGTCACGGAGTTCACGTGCTACAGGACCGAAGACACGGGTACCTCTCATTTCACCAGCAGCGTTAAGCAGTACGCAAGCATTTTCATCAAAACGAATGTAAGAACCATCTTGGCGTCTTACTTCTTTTTTGGTTCTCACGACTACAGCGGTAGAAACCTGTCCTTTTTTCACACTTCCGGTAGGAGTTGCTTCCTTGATAGTCACAACGATTTTATCTCCTACAGAGGCATAACGGCGTTTGGTTCCTCCAAGCACACGGATGGTCAATACTTCTTTGGCTCCTGTGTTATCGGCTACTTTTAATCTTGATTCTTGTTGTACCATAATTACTTCGCTCTTTCTATGATTTCTACTAATCGCCAGCACTTAGTCTTGCTCAGTGGGCGGGTTTCCATAATGCGCACGGTGTCTCCGATATTGCAGTCATTTTTTTCATCGTGTGCTACAAACTTTTTAGTTTGCAATACGAATTTTCCGTACATAGGGTGTTTTACACGTTTTACGACTGATACCACAATGGATTTTTCCATTTTGTTGCTGGTAACAACCCCTATTCTTTCTTTTCTTAAATTTCTCTTTTCCATATTAAAGCCACAATGATTATTGTAATTCTCTACGGGTTAACTCACTTGCTACACGTGCAATATCGCGACGGAGGCTGCGAATAGTAAGTGGATTTTCTATTGGAGAAATGGCATGCGCCATTTTTAATTCCGAATGGGTTTTCTTAAGTTCGGTGAGCTTTTGCTCAAGCTCAGCGACTGATAAATCTTTAACTTCTGACTGTTTCATTGTTAATAAAATTACTCTTGATAATCTCTCGCTACAACGAACTTAGTAGTTACGGGTAACTTCTGAGCGGCAAGGCGAAGGGCTTCTTTGGCAACTTCCAAAGGTACGCCACCTACTTCAAATAGGATACGTCCTGGCTTTACCACAGCCACCCAGTACTCAACAGCTCCTTTACCCTTACCCATACGTACTTCCAAAGGCTTTTTGGTAATAGGCTTATCTGGGAATATTTTGATCCAAAGCTGTCCTTCACGTTTCATATAACGGGTAGCGGCCACACGGGCTGACTCAATCTGGCGAGCAGTGATAAAAGCGGATTCTAGGGACTTGATGCCGAATGTACCATTAGAAAGCTGATGCCCTCTTTGGGATACCCCCTTCATGCGTCCTTTCTGATCCTTACGATATTTTGTTCTTTTTGGTTGTAACATTGCTTACTGATTTTAAAATATTATTTTTTTCGGCGAGCACGTTTTGCATCGGAGTTTCCTTCTTTGGAAGCGGAAGAACCACCACTGAGGTTTTTCTTGGTCATTCCTACCAGCGGAGAAAGCTCTCTTTTACCATATACTTCACCTTTCATAATCCATACCTTGATACCCATACGTCCGTAAGTGGTGTGAGCCTCGTCGGTAGCATAGTCAATATCGGCACGGAAGGTAGAGAGAGGAATACGTCCTTCCTTGTAGCTCTCGTTGCGCGCCATTTCGGCACCGTTGAGACGGCCAGATATTTGGATTTTGATACCTTCGGCATTCATACGCATAGTAGCGGCGATAGCCATTTTGATAGCACGGCGGTAAGAGATACGATTCTCGATTTGGCGTGCGATGCTGGCAGCTACAAGTGGCGCATCAAGTTCTGGTCTTTTAATCTCAAAGATATTAATTTGAATATCTTTGCCTGTAATTTTTTTAAGTTCTTCTTTGAGCTTGTCTACCTCTTGGCCACCCTTTCCGATAATGCTACCAGGTCGGGAGGTAGTGATAGTAACGGTTACAAGTTTCAAAGTTCTTTCAATAATTACACGAGAAACACTAGCTTTAGACAAACGAGTATGCACATATTTTCTGATTTTGTCATCCTCAGCCAATTTGTCTCCGTAGTCATTTCCTCCGTACCAGTTGGATTCCCATCCTCTGATAATTCCAAGGCGATTCCCTATTGGATTTGTTTTTTGTCCCATACTTTTTATCTTAGCTTTCAGTGTTATTTTTAGCTCCTAATACGATGGTTACGTGGTTGGAACGTTTGCGAATTCTGTGTGCTCTTCCTTGAGGGGCTGGGCGAAGTCTTTTGAGCATCGCACCGCCATCTACGCGGATTTCTTTAACAAATACTTGGGCTGCTTCTACATCAGCACCTTCGTTCTTTGATTTCCAGTTTTCAATAGCTGAAAGTAATAACTTGTGCAAAGATGAAGCTGCATCCTTTTGGTTGAACTTCAAGATAGCCAAGGCTTTCTCTACTGCTACACCGCGTACAAGGTCAGCCACAAGGCGCATTTTACGGGGTGATGTAGGACAGTTATTCAATTTTGCAAAAGCCACATTTCGTTTCGCTTCTTTAATCTCTATTGCTTTTTCTCTTTTACGAACTCCCATAGCTTTTATTTTTTACCTTTATTTTTTGCACCTGCGTGTCCTCTGAAGGAACGAGTTGGGGCAAATTCTCCTAATTTGTGTCCTACCATGTTTTCGGTTACATATACAGGAACGAATTGTTTTCCGTTGTGTACTGCGATGGTTTCTCCTACGAAGTCAGGAGTAATCATAGATGCTCTTGACCATGTTTTGATCACGGTTTTCTTTCCTGTTTCCTTATTTTGGAGAACCTTTTTCTCCAAGGCGTAATGAACATAAGGACCTTTTTTTAATGAACGAGCCATATCTTACTTATTTCTTTCTACGTTCTACAATATACTTATTACTTGCCTTGGTTTTAGAACGAGTTCTATAACCTTTTGCTGGGATACCTTTACGTGAGCGTGGATG
>ERZ773087.506-NODE-506-length-28844-cov-24.526208_pt1 | contig 28844 bp, 25 predicted proteins | sample MGYA00511375_ERZ773087 | MGnify/ENA primary metagenome ERZ773087 (study PRJEB29015, sample SAMEA2737995) | human oral metagenome | biome: human oral; feature: human-associated habitat; material: dental | place: China | collected 2063 ...
AGAAAAGACCATTTCTTTACTCAAAATCGAGTATAGAAATGGTCATTTTTTATTGAATTGTTTCAAACAGTATGATTATCAAAATGGAACTTACATTTTGACATACCGTCCTTATATTGTTCTTATCTCCTTCGAAGAGAATCTACAGAGAGATCAAGCCCAGATATTAGTTTGTCACTCTGTATAATAGAAACTAACGAATCATTTTCAAATGTTAATGCCGTTGTTATAATGAATCTTTCACATTCGACACGAGCAGGTTCCTTATAATACAAAACGTCTATTCTCTTATGGTTTCTTGTAAAAACATCAGACCTAAATGGAAAACCACATTGTTTTTTTACATCTGCTTTATTGACTCCTAAACGAATGTCTGACACCGGAAATTTAGACAATGTAGGTGCAATAGAACAAGAGCAAAGCCCTAAGATGGAGCCACAAAATAATGTACACATTACAAGGGATGAAAGTAAAAAACGTGTGTTATTTGTTTTCATATATAATTTCTTTTGTTTCATAGTGTCGACTATATATTTTTTCTAATTTTACTATTCGATTATTTTTATCATAAGTAAATACACATGTATATGAAATAATGATGTCAGACATATTGGGCTTGTAAGTATAACTATATTGGGTAATAAGACTATCCTTGACTATAATGTTAATACTAAATACATAGTCAACACTGGCATCAAGATACGTGTAATACTTATTGATTTCTTGTATAGAAATCTTTTTTCGCTCCCCTATAGGCTTTGTAAACGATAAGATTTCGCTTGGGTCATAACTTGACAAAATATCAGCAATAATACACGCATCTTTATATATGACCTCGGGATATTTTAGAATTATTCCATAATCAATCAGGCTATAAGATTGATCTAAAAATATCTTTTGATATTTGATATCATCTGCGGACAATTTAACCAATCTACCTCGTTTATTATACACCCCGATTTTTTTTTCGTTTAGAAATAAACTTCTCTCTACCTTACAACCATTGCTTAAAATTTTTACAACAGTTTGTGATTTCAATTCTAAACTATTTAGAATTGAAATCACAGAAAGTATCAATACAGCACAAAATCTCATTACTAATCTTTTATTTAGTTTCTTTCCAAAAAAATAGTTCTTCCGTATACAGCTGTTGATTTTAATCTTGTTTTTCCAGTATTCATATTACGTTTTTTCTCCACCACCAAGATTCATTGGAATCCCCAAAACAGAACGTTGTACGCAGTACAAGGGGTGAAGGCAAAAAGATTTTTTCATGTCAATAAAGGTTTAATAATTATTCGCCATAAAGGTACATTTATTTTTTGTATCTTTATTAAAAACGATAAATAATTTTACTCAGTTTCCATTATCTTTTTCTTTAATACCCAATTAGGGATTATAACAAACATCTTTTCTTTCCTGCTCACAGGGATATCGCGCATTCTACTCCCCTCCCTTTGGGGGAGGGGCAAGGGGGAGGGGCTGCTTGTTATGTGTTATTTCTTATTTACCATCCACCACTTCACCGCAGCATTCATAATCTCCTTCATGCCGTCGAAAATCTCAGCGATATTACTTTGCTTCAATTCACCGTTGCCCTCACCACCTGCATGCTTTAGGATAAAGGTCTTATCCAGCAGGGAATAGCCACAGAGCGAACGGCTTTTAACGATTTTCAGGTCCTCCTCAAAGCGTTCGGGTGTAGTGTGTATGACTTGAACATTTAGGCGAGGCCATGTAGAACATTCAATTAACTCAAATTCTTTTCCGTCCACTTCATGAACAGAATAATGGAAATCATAGGTTTTCATTGCTCAATTACTCATTTTGTTGTTATAAAATTACGTATAGTCATTTATCTTTTTACGATATTCAAGACAGAAATACGCTCGTATAATACATAGAAAAATATCTGTACTTTTCGTTGTCTACAAAGCCACTCCTTACAACGAATGTAATTATTTTTCACATCCTCCTTTTTAAAAGATGCTCTTTTGGCTTCAAAAAGACGCCCAATTGGCTTGCAAGAGATGCCCTTTTGGGTGCTTATTAACGCCCTTTTGAACTCGAAGTAAGCACCTTTTAAGACATTCTCATGCAAATGTTTGATGCTCTGAGAGTTACAACGATGTATTTTTTAGTGCCTTTTAGCACTTCTGAGGGGATTTATTTACTTGTTTTGTAATGATTTTTCAGAGTGAGGGGAAGGTTATTTTCAGGTGAGGGAGTAAGGTTTAAGTCAATTAAAAAAGCCTGCCACGAGCATGCGACAGACTCTCAAACTAATACCTTATGCTTTTAACTTAAAAGAGTTTTCAATACTTGCGATTTCAGCATGGAATCCCTTGTCAACCTTAAGACGGTCTTCAATCTTAGAGCAACTGTGGATTACGGTGCTGTGGTCACGATTACCAACCAGTTTTCCGATACGACTTGCAGGCATCTTCGTATATTTCTGTGCCATATACATGCTCACTTGGCGTGCCATAACAATGTCTTTCTTACGAGAACGAGAGTTGACTGCCGACATTGTAACATTATAATGTGAGCAAACCTTGTCCATGATGTCGTCAATAGTCAGCGGTTCGTCGTCAATTTTCACTGCACGTTTGATAATACGCTCAGCCAAACGCATATCAATATTACTATTGTAAACGACGCTGTAAGCAAGCAATGAGTTGATTACACCTTGAAGATCACGTACGCTGCCATTAGCTGTTTCGGCGATGAAGCGCACTACATCCTCTGGAATATTAAGACCATCACGCTTAATCTTGCTATGGAGAATATCCACACAAAGCTGTACGTTTGGCTTTTCCAACTCTGCAATCAATCCGCAAGAGAAACGTGTCAGTAGGCGGTCGTTCATACCCTTGAGGTCTACTGGTGGGCGGTCGCTCGCTAAGATGATACGTTTTCCGTTACGGAAAAGGTGGTTGAAAATATGGAAGAAGGTGTCCTGCGTCTTTGTTGCAGTAACCCATTCCTGAATATCATCGACAATGAGAATGTCAATTGTCTGATAGAAGTTGATAAAATCGTTGGTAGTATTCTGTCGTACAGAATCGGTGTACTGTACCTGAAACAGACGTGCAGACACGTATAACACACGCTTTTGTGGATAAAGTTGCTTTGCTCTTAATCCGATAGCATTAACAAGGTGAGTCTTTCCACAGCCCGATGGCCCATAGATGAACATTGGGTTAAACTGTGTTGTGTTAGGATGTTCTGCGATAGAAAGACCGATAGAACGTGGTAGTTTGTTGCTGTCGCCTTCAACATAGTTGCTGAATGACTTATGAGGGTCGAGCTGTGAATCAAGGTCCTGTGGCACTGTGTCCAACACGGTTGGGCTTTGATTAGCGCGAGCGGTAGGACGCTGTGACGAGATATCCTCTACAGTGTCCTGCTCTAAGTCCTGAGACAAGTGATTCTCTTGGTCAACCATGACACGATAGGTCAGCTGAACGCCTTGTCCGAAGACACGCGTCAAGACCTTACGTAGCAAGTCTACGTAATGTCCCTCTAAATACTCATATACGAATTGACTTGGGACCTGAACTAACAATGTCTTTGATGCTGGCTTGTACGACTGTAAAACAATCGGACGAAACCAAGTATCAAATTGCTGCTCGGTCACATTCTCCTTAATGAGCTGGAGGCAACTATCCCAAAGATTTTTAGGATTGACGTTCATAATTGGTTGACTATAATATCTATGTCTTTCTCGAAATAGTGGCGTGCCGACTATCTCTGATTAATTTTGATAGTGCAAAGATAGCAATTTATTTATAAAGAGAACTATTTGTAAGATAATGTCCCAAAGACGTGAAAGATGGTAATTCGTTATATCTGTGGACGTTGCGTTATCTTTCTTACGAACCACTCATTTTGCGTAGTTGTGTAATTGTAAGTATTTGAAAAACAAATAGTTTAACATGCTTACGCCCTTTATGACGCTGAGAGTGAAACAAACGCAGGGAAAGCGCAAAGAGGCTGATATTCAAACAGCTTCAAGAAGCTTTCCCTGCGTGTGAAACATTGATGATATTATTTAGACTACATTTAAATTACTTGTCTTTTCTACCAAAGATAGAGAAATGAACATAACGCTTTGGATGTGCTTTAAGATTTGTCAAAAGACTATCTGCTGAGCGCATCGTGCTATTAAGATTATTGTACAAAGAGGCGTCGTTAAGCATCAAGCCCATTGTACCCTCGTTGCTATTCAGCTTAGCTGTGAGCGAGTTCATATTGTCTAAAGTTGCGTTCACCTTAGCCATAGTAGCCTCAACATCGAGTCCGTTCACCTTATTATTAAGGTTAGACATCATCGTATTTGCGCCACGGATAGCCCCACGGGCCTCTGTAATGCCTCTGTTTGCGTTCACCATCATGCCGTTGGCATTGTCCATCACCCTACCAGCCTTTGCCGTCATAACAGGCAAAGAACCATTAACCTGTGCGAGCAAGGTGTTAAGCTCACGGGTAGAAGTAGTAAGATTGGCTGTAATCTTGTCTACATTGTGTACCGAACTCTGAAGAGCTGGGTCGGCAAGGAGTGTATTTACGCTTCCAAGGATGCTATCCAACTTTGGCAACATCTTCTGGATAGAAGGTACCATACTCTTCAAGTCGCCTAAAGTACCATCATTAATACCACCGTCAATCCATCCGTTAGGCTCCAAGAACTTCGTGCTTTTGCCAAACTGCAGTACAACCTTCACGTTACCCATGATGTCACTAACAATCTCAGCGGTAGTACCCTCTGGGATTCTCAATGTCTTTTCAACATCGACATCGACTGTGATAGACTCGCCTAACTTATCATAGTCGTAATCAATATTCCTAACGATACCCACCTTGAAACCGCGAGCATAGACAGGAGTTGATGTAGACAAGCCCGTGATATCGTTGAACTTAATCTTGTAATGTGCGTCATTCGAGAAGAGGGAAATACCTCTTAGGAACTGTATTCCAAAGAATAACACAACGATGGCAAGTATAGCAACGATGGCAATCCTTACCTGTGGTGTGAAAAATTTCTTCATATCCGTTTTGTTTACTTATTCTTTTTATTCTTGAGAAACTCTGCTATTGCTTGGTTGACATCCATACGTGCACCGTTTTTGTAGGCAATAATAAAAGATTGTGGGAAGTCTTTCAACAGCTTTCCACGCAATCGTGAGATGTCGTTATAATTCGTACTGGAGCCTATAAAATACTTATAAAAGTTGCCTTCTTGTACACAATCAATGTCTGTATGTCCTCGGAAGAGTTCACTACCCGACCGCAACTGACGGTTAGAAGCCAACACCTGCACCTTAAAGACAGGTACGCTCTTTGCCGTTCCAGCCTCAGAATCATTACAAGGGAGCAACTCTCGAATCGCATCTGAGATCCTCTTCTTCGCCTCTTGTACCTTATTCATAGGGCGAACTGGGGGTGCTGGGGTGGAAGAACGTGGCTGCTCTACGGGCACTGTAGAACGAGAACGCTGCACAGGAGCCGCAGAACGGGAACGCTCTATTGGCGCAACAGGACTCGGTTTAGTTGTTGGAGCAGTTGGGACAACGCGATCTATCACTATTCGCTTGTTCTCAACAGGACGGTAAGGCACCACGATGCGTGTGTCATAGGCATTCTTGTATTGTACAAAAGCATTGTAAATACCCTTTGCCATGGCATCTATACCTGCTGAAGAGTTCAGATATTCCTCCTCATCAGCTGCCGTAATGAAGCCTAACTCTATCAAACAACTTGGCATATAACTCTCTCGCAACACGAGGAAACCAGCCTGATGAACACCCTTGTCGATACGTCCTGCAGACGAACAAACAGAGTTTTGTATCATTCGGGCTAACTCAACACTCCGCTCCATGTTCGCATTCTGCATGAATTCAAACATGATATAACTCTCTGAGGAGTTTGGGTCAAAACCCTGATAGGTCTGCTGATAGCCTTTCTCCATTGAGATTACGCTATTCTCTCGCATAGCCACATCGAGGTTAGCCTTCGCACGGTGCATACCTAAGGTGTACACCTGAAATCCTTTTACATAACGCCCTGATGCCACAGAGTTCGTATGTACGGATATAAAAAGGTCTGCCTTAGCCTTGTTGGCGATGTCTGCACGTTGATGCAAAGGGATAAACACGTCGGTCTTACGGGTATAAATCACATTGACATCTGGCAGATTCCTCTCAACATAACGACCAAAAGCCAATGCTATATTCAAGTTGATGTCCTTCTCCTTTGATATTGCACCTATCGCACCAGCGTCATGACCACCATGACCAGGGTCAATAACAAGTGTGAACCGTCCGTCTGCAGCCCATGATAGGCTTACCGACAAGACCAAGAAAACAAGGAGAAACGATATTTTCTTAAACATACTTAACTATTTAAAGGGCAAAGATACGGCTTTTCGTTGGGAAACCAAGGTTCTAAACCTCGGTTTTATCATTTATTAAGTGTAATTCCACGCCTGCCCCATCACTGTCAGCACCCATTGGAGGATTAAGCTTCACGAGTTTTAAGTCGATACTACTTATCATTGGGAAAGCCACACACAATGCCTCGACAATGGACCCAGCGACGGATTCTAACAGGCGAGCGGGTTGTTTCATAACTTCTCTTATGACGTAAAACACTTCTGCATAGTTCAGCGTGTCAGCAACATCATCGCTCTTCATTGCCGTTGCAAACGGATAACCTAACCGAAGGTCGAGAACGTACTCATTACCGACCACTCGCTCCTGCTCCCCTACTCCGATACGAGCATGGAAGTGAAGACCTTGCAGAAGTATATAACTTGTCATTAATTTCATCATTCTTTGAGAGAAGTGAGGGCAAGACGAGCGGTCCGCCCTCTGCTTTAATCCAAGACTGTCATTAGTCTATAATAGGTATTTCTAATGACCGAATTAGGACTTAATTGAACTTTACTGCTAACTGCTTAGCCACAACGTGAGGCACCACAGTTGGTACAAATCAGACAACCTTCTTGATAAACAAGGGTCTCCTGACCACAGACTGGACATTTCAAGCCTGACGCACTCGTACCATCAACAACATACTTCTTCAATGCTCGCTCAACACCGTTCTTCCATGTGTTGATGCTTTCGTTCTTCAACTGCAGCGAACCAACGAGCTTGATGACGTGATCGATTGGCATACGATAACGCAATACGCCTGAAATCAGCTTCGCATAGTTCCAATACTCTGGGTTAAACTTCTCTGACAAGCCCTCAACTGTAGTCTTATAGCCACGCTTATTCTCAAACTGGAAGTCGTAACGATGGTTACCATCTTCGGCTGTTTGCTTGATAATCTTACCCTTGGTCACACTCTTTGGAAGGGCAATACCCTCCTCATCGTCCTGCAAACCAGTAAAGATTTCGTAAGGATAACCATCTAACAAACCAACGAAAGCCACCCATTTCTCTTTGTTGTTTTGGAAGCGTACGACGTCACACTCCAATTCTTTTGGACGAACTTCAATCACATTTGGATGATTACAGATATGTTCATGATGCTCCTCAGCTGAGTTAAGATCTTTTGCCTTCTCCTCATCGACAGGTTTTTCGTCCTTTGTCTTATCCTTCTTCGATACCGAAATCATCACACCCGAGCGACTTCCGTCACGATAGATAGTACAGCCCTTGCAACCACTACGCCATGCCTCAACATAGAGTTTATTCACTAACTCCTCGTCAACCTGATTTGGAAGGTTCACAGTCACAGAGATTGAGTGGTCTACCCACTTCTGAATGGCACCCTGCATACGTACCTTCATTAACCAATCGACATCGTTTGCAGTAGCTTTATAATAAGGAGAACACTTCACAAGTTCGTCAATCTCTTCCTGACTGTACTTCTTCTGCGTATCGATTCCGTTCACCTCCATCCATGTCAGGAACTTACGGTGGTAAACAATGTACTCCTCAAAAGAGTCGCCCACCTCATCAACGAAGTCTACATGTACATCCGTATCGTTTGGATTCACCTTACGGCGACGCTTATATACAGGCATAAAGACAGGTTCAATACCCGATGTCGTCTGTGTCATGAGTGAGGTTGTACCAGTAGGAGCAATCGTCAGACAGGCAATATTTCTACGACCATACTTCTTCATATCCTCGTAGAGCTGTCCGTCAGCTTCCTTCAGACGAAGGATAAACGGATTCTTCTCCTCACGCTTAACATCGTATATCTCAAACGCACCACGTTCCTGTGCCATTGTCACCGATGAACGATAAGCATTCAGAGCCAACGCGCGATGAATATCAACTGAGAAGTCGGTTGCTTCCTGTGTTCCATAACGCAAGCCCATAGCTGCAATCATATCGCCCTCAGCGGTGATTCCCACACCTGTACGACGACCCTGACAGCTCTTTTTCTTGATCTTCTCCCAAAGATGATACTCTGCACTCTTCACCTCGTCAACCTGAGGATCGGTCTTTATCTTCGACATGATGAGGTCGATTTTCTCCATCTCAAGGTCGATGATGTCGTCCATCAATCGCTGTGCAAGCTGTGCATGACGCTTAAACAATTCCATATCGAAGCGTGCATGGTCTGTAAATGGGTCGATAACGTATGAATAGAGATTCAACGAAAGGAGTCGACAACTGTCGTATGGACAGAGTGGAATCTCACCACATGGATTCGTTGAAACAGTCTGGAAACCAAGGTCTGCATAACAATCAGGAATACTCTCTCGGATAATTGTGTCCCAAAACAGTACGCCTGGCTCGGCACTCTTCCATGCGTTATGTACTATCTTTTCCCACAATGCCTTAGCTGAAATCTCCTTCGTTACGCTTGGCTTGCTGCTATTGGTAGGGAACTGCTGTACGTATGTCTTATCCTCAACGACTGCCTGCATGAACTCATCGGTAATCTTCACCGACACATTAGCACCAGTCACCTTACCTTCTTCCATCTTGGCATCGATAAACGCCTCTGAATCTGGATGCTTAATACTTACTGAAAGCATCAAGGCACCACGACGACCGTCCTGCGCTACCTCACGAGTACTGTTTGAATAACGCTCCATGAAAGGAACAAGACCCGTTGATGTCAGGGCTGAGTTGTTCACTGGTGAGCCTTTCGGACGAATATGAGTCAAGTCATGTCCTACTCCACCACGACGCTTCATCAGCTGTACCTGCTCTTCGTCAATACGCATAATGGCACCATAAGAATCGGCATTACCGTCCAAACCGATTACGAAACAGTTGGAAAGGGATGCTACCTGATAGTTATTACCGATACCCGTCATCGGACTACCAGCAGGGATAATATATCTGAAATGGTCCAAGAGGTCGAAAACCTCCTGTGCCGTCAAAGGGTTCTTATATTTGTTTTCAATACGAGCTATCTCGTTAGCAATGCGCCAATGCATCTGTTCTGGCGACTTCTCATAGATATTTCCGAAGCTATCCTTCATCGCATACTTGTTGACCCACACACGAGCAGCAAGTTCGTCTCCACCGAAATAAGCTAAAGATGCTTGAAAAGCTTCATCGAATGAGTAAGTTTGTTTGGTTTCCATTATTGTCGTTTTAGAATTTTTTTCGTCTGCGAAGTTACGAATTGTTTTCCAAAATAGAAAACATTTACTTAACTTTGTAGCATCAAAATTATCTAAAATGAAAACTATTTATACAAGAAAGACGATAAGAAAATACACCAACAAGGATGTACCGGAGGATTTACTGAAAACTCTATTAGAGAAGGCTGAGCGTACGCCAACAATGGGAAACCTGCAGCTTTACTCGGTTGTCATCACTCGCAACGAGGAAAAGAAGGCGCAATTGGCACCTGCTCATTTCAACCAACCGATGGTCATGGGGGCGCCTGTGGTCCTCACCTTCTGCGCTGACTTCCGTCGTACTACGCTCTGGGCGGAGAACCGTAAGGCTACTCCGGGTTACGACAACTTCCTTTCTTTCCTCAATGCTGCTACTGATGCGCTGCTTTATTGTCAGACTTTCTGCAATCTTGCTGAGGAAGAGGGCTTAGGTACTTGTTTCTTAGGTACGACCATTTACAACCCCAAAGCTATCATTGAAGTCCTACAACTGCCTCGATTAGTGATGCCTGTTGCCACTATCACACTCGGTTGGCCTGCTGAAGATCCTGCCCTCACCGACCGCCTTCCTATCGACAGTATCATCCACCACGAGACTTACGAAGACTATACTCCCGACCGTATCGATGCTTTCTATACGCCAAAGGAGCAGTTAGAGGAAAACAAATACTTTGTGGAAATCAACAACAAAGAAACCCTCGCACAGGTCTTCACCGACCTCAGATATACAAAAGAGGCGAATGAAGCCCTTTCTAAAGTATTAATAAATTCACTTAAAAATCAAGGATTTATAAAGGAGTAAACAAACCATCAACAACCAACAGCCAACACAGCAAAACTAAAAACGGAGATTTATATAAATCTCCGTTTTTACTTAATATCACTTATCTCCCTTTAATATAATCCCCTCTTTTATTTTACTCCTTGATGTTATCTTGGAGAACGTATAAACAGTATATTCTACTTCACCAGGTTCAAAGACCTTAAAATCCAAGTTCCAGCCTTTATCAGCCATCCAATTAAGAAAATTTCCAGCTGATGTGTAAATTATATACTTCCCTTGCTCATCTACTGGGCGTATCTTATTGTATGATTCAAAAATGGAAGGTGTTTCTTTTAAATCACCAAAATCCAGATAGACCATATAACTTAGACCTCTAAAATAGCATCTTGCTTCGCAGTAATACTTTTTCTCCTGTGCCATTAGCAAGATTGGCACACAAAATAATAGGATTAGTAAAAATAAGTTTTTCTTCATAATTAATAGTTTTAGTACAACATATTCGCAAAGATAATAATAACACCCTTTTCTTACAAATATTTTGTAAACTTTCTACTTATTATATCTATTATGTCCCTCTTTTTCATGTATTTTGTGATGGTGCTAACGCCCCGCACATCATGTGCGGAACGTTAGCACGCTATGTGCGAGGTGTTAACAGTATTGCAGAAGATAATAAAACTCACCCCCCAGCCCCCTCTCAGAGAGAGAAAGAGTGGGAATATAGGAACAGTTTGCTTAAGTATTTAAGTAATAATGGACGGAAACATCTGCGAACCACAAGGGGTATCACGCATACTACTCCCCTCTCCATTCGGAGAGGGGTTGGGGGTGAGGCTTTCTTTTTTCCTCTATTTCCTTCCCCTCTCAATTTTTTTTTATATATTTGCGCCATATTATAATCTATCTATTACACAACCTAAACATTTTAAATTATGGAACACATCCCACAAGTTTTTTGGCTCATTCCCATTGCATCAGTATGCGCACTGGGTATGGCATGGTATTTCTTTAAGTCTATGATGCAAGCGGAGGAAGGTACTCCCCGCATGGTTGAGATTGCTGAATACGTGCGCCGTGGTGCCATGGCGTATCTGAAACAGCAATACAAAGTCGTATTGATTGTTTTTGTTGTCCTTGCAGTCGTCTTCGCCATCATGGCTTATGGCTTCAATGCGCAGAATGAATGGGTACCCTTTGCCTTCCTGACTGGTGGTTTCTTCTCTGGTCTTGCGGGCTTCTTCGGTATGAAAACGGCTACCTATGCCAGTGCGAGAACAGCCAATGCAGCACGCAACGGACTCAACGATGGACTCAAAATTGCCTTCCGTTCGGGCGCAGTCATGGGACTCGTTGTCGTAGGATTAGGCTTGTTAGACATAGCCATTTGGTTCATTGCCCTCACTTGGTTCTATTCTGATAAGATGACAACGAGCGAAATGCTTATCACCATCACAACAACGATGTTGACCTTTGGTATGGGTGCATCTACACAGGCTTTGTTTGCTCGTGTGGGTGGCGGCATCTATACAAAGGCGGCTGACGTGGGCGCTGACCTCGTGGGTAAGGTGGAAGCTAACATCCCTGAAGACGACCCACGCAACCCTGCAACGATTGCCGACAACGTGGGTGACAACGTGGGTGACGTGGCGGGTATGGGTGCCGACCTCTACGAGAGCTACTGTGGTTCGATTCTTTCTACCGCTGCCTTGGGTGCAACTGCCTTTGCAGCCTCATCAGGTGATATGCAACTAAAGGCTGTCATCGCACCAATGCTCATCGCTGCCGTCGGTGTTTTCCTTAGTTTGTTCGGTATTTTCCTCGTAAGAACGAAGGAGGGAGCCACGATGAAGGACCTTCTCCACGCCTTAGGACTCGGCACGAACACGGCTGCTGTACTCATTGCAGCTGTTAGTTTCCTCATTCTCTACCTCTTAGGCTTGGAGAACTGGTTGGGTGTTAGCTTCTCTGTCATTGCTGGTTTGGCAGCCGGTGTTATCATCGGACAGGCAACGGAGTACTATACTTCCCAGAGTTACATGCCTACAAAGGCGATTTCGGAGGCAAGTCATACAGGTGCTGCGACTGTTATTATAAAAGGTATTGGTACGGGTATGATTTCTACTTGCGTCCCCGTCCTTTCTATTTCAGTGGCTATCATGCTGAGTTATCTCTGTGCCAACGGCTTTGACATGTCAATGTCAGCACTCTCTATTCAGCACGGACTCTATGGTATCGGTATCGCTGCGGTCGGTATGCTCTCAACCTTGGGTATCACCTTGGCAACAGATGCCTACGGACCGATTGCCGACAATGCTGGCGGAAACGCTGAGATGAGCGGGTTAGGAGCGGAGGTGCGCCAGCGTACTGATGCCCTTGACGCCTTGGGTAATACGACTGCTGCTACGGGTAAGGGCTTTGCTATTGGTTCGGCTGCACTGACCGCATTGGCGTTGTTGGCTTCTTATATCGAAGAAATCAAGATTGCCATGGCTCGTGTCGGTACACAAATGACCAACGTTGCAGGCGAAACCATTGATGCCACAAAGGCTACTATCCCAGACTTCATGAACTTCTTTCAAGTGAACCTGATGAATCCAAAGGTGCTTGTCGGTGCGTTTATCGGTGCTATGGCAGCCTTCCTTTTCTGCGGATTGACGATGGGTGCCGTTGGTAGAGCAGCTGGAAAGATGGTGGAAGAGGTGCGGCGCCAGTTCCGTGAGATTAAGGGAATATTAGAAGGAACAGGCACACCAGACTATGGACGATGCGTAGAAATCAGTACTCAGAGTGCGCAACACGAGATGATTATCCCATCGCTTTTAGCCATCATCATCCCCGTTGTCGTCGGTCTTTTACTCGGAGTGGCAGGTGTATTGGGCTTGTTAGTAGGCGGTTTGGCTGCCGGTTTCACCCTTGCCGCCTTCATGTCGAATGCTGGTGGTGCGTGGGACAATGCGAAGAAGTATGTCGAGGAGGGCAACTTCGGTGGTAAAGGTTCTGACGCTCACAAGGCAACCATCGTCGGTGACACCGTTGGCGACCCATTCAAAGACACTTCTGGACCATCGCTCAACATCCTTATCAAACTCATGAGCATGGTCAGCATCGTCATGGCGGGCCTCACTGTTGCCTGCCTATAACAACACTCTCGGAGTAGTTTTCGTGAGAATAAGGCTTTACTTTCATGGAAAGAAATGTTTATCTTCCCAACAGAAAACATTTCTTTTCGTGAAGGTAATCCGCTGTGTGCAGGCTGTAAGATGCCTGACTCTGTGGCTAAAGCTATTATATAAAAAGCACACGGAGTCACGGAGGGGACGGAGGTAAATCCTATATTACAGAGGTGCCGACGGCACAAAGAGCAAAGGAGATGCAGCGTACAGATTCCTGATACGTTTTAAGTTAAATGCTTTGTGCATAATAACTCTAACAAAGTTTGCTAACATGCTCCGTTGCTCCACGCACCGACGGTGCCTCCGTAACAACCTGTGCTGTATTTTTAATAATCCCCCGTCCTCTCCGTGCCTCCGTGTGACATTACTTCAAACTCTAAACACAAGTGGCAAACCTTATCACTCCAAATTCCTGAAGACCCAACCTGGTTCTTCAGGAATTTGGAGTGATAAAATATTAATCATTTAATTTTCTTTTCATAAAACAGTACACTTGTCCATATGCATCTCCTTCAATTGTATATGGTGTTCCGTGTTGGATATCATTGCTGCGGCCTAACTTACTTGTCCATGTGCCATCTTTATGTTGCCTTGCTGCATGAGTCCAATTCCCTGATTTTTCATCCCAATATAATGCAACCTTCATAAATCCTTGCTCAAAAGCTTCTGAGTCGCAAATTTCATACCCTTTGGTCGCGAAAGCTTCAATTAAAGACTTAATTTGAGGAGTTTTACTTGCACCATCAGGCCAAAACGTAACACCATCATACCATAATTCTCCTCCAGGCGGCTGCATCCACCGATCGTCTTTCTGATAAGCCCAAGCTATACAATTATAATTAGGGGTAGCTTTACTCGTAAGTTTAAAGTTTAAATCATTACTGAGACCAGGAAAGTGTTGTTTTAATTGCTTTATGATTTCATCGCTTTTACCCATAGTTTGCACGCCTCTTCAATAGTTGTATTTGCCCGATTTGTAATTTTTTTCTTGAAGATAATATTAAGAGCCCATACTAAGTTAGACGGCTTGACGCTAATCTCTTCTAAGATAAAGGGGACAGCTCTCTTTCCCATAGCTATAATTGCCTTGAAATCTTGATGGTCTACTATGCTTTGTATAGAAGACATAAATAAAGTTTCAGATTCCCAAGCTGCTAGATGAGTTTTAAATAGAATGCTATCATTGAGGTATATTTCATTTTCATTATTTACCTCTTCTAAGTATTTAGCTGTATCTTGACTATTTACAACGATTTCAATTTTACTAAATTGATCTATATCTGCATATAAAGGAGATGCTACAGAAATTATGCCTGCAGCTATAGTAATAGGAGCCCATCCTTCCTGTAAACTTTTTAATTGCATAATTCTATAATTTTTTCTGTTATATTGCTAAAGAATATTTTATTCTTTATATTGCGAAGATTCTCTAATATTTTTATAAAAGATTCTGCATTATATATTAGGTTATTCCAATCTAACACATCAATGTCAAAAATGTAGATGTAGCAGTCTGTGCGTTTATCTACATTTTGATTCACAACCGCATTTATGCCCTCTTTGATCTCAAACGTCATTTTAAAACCATATTTTTGAAGAGAATATGGTAAGTTCTCGTCTCCATTAATAGAAGATATAGCAGTATTGAAATAAACTGAAGGATCATCAAACTCAGCAAGTTCAAAACGATTAATGAATCTTATGGATGTCCTTTTAATTGTTATATTGTTGAGTATATCTGCATATACGGAAATATGCTTTAATACTTTTTCTTTGAATGTATCCCATCCCTCATAAGGTTTTTCATTTATATATGTAATGCCTTCACTTGAAACTTCCAGTTTTTCTTTTTGATCCTCTGAATAGTATAAATAACTTGTTAACTTGGCTTCAGAGAAACCTTTGAGGGGCGCTTTTCCCAAAGGAATAGGAGTATTGCTTGAACTATTAATATTAATATTTGCAGCTATATTATCCCTCCTATTTGGGAAATCCTTATGAATTATGGATTGATAGGACAAAAAGTCCTTAACATCAATAACATTCTCTTCGAACTTTAACTGAAAAATAGCTGTTATTACTGGCGGCTTGCTTAAATTAGGCCACATACCATCTTGCAAAAATCTTTCAATGTCCATATGTAAATTACTCCTTCTGCTACATCTTTTTATAATGATATAACGGTTGTTAAGAATATAAACGTTTACAAAGATAATAATTTTACGACATACTACAAAACTTAAGTCTAAAAAACTTTTTGGCTCTATAATGAATCATGTGGATAATTCGTCATAGAGCCAAAAATATAGTCAAAAATTATAGTCTCGTACCAAACAAAACTATAGATTGACCTTAGCTTTAATACGCTTAACACACATTAAATCCCTACCCTTTCATATATAGCAATGGTGTTAACCCTTCTCAGATGTGGTGCATACCATCAGCGTCATTAGTGTTAAGCACCAGTACAACACGTGTGGGATGTCAATACACAAACCACACGATTCGTTATAGAGCCACTTTTTCACATCAAAAATCTACGAGTAGATACCCTACTCCTATTTTTATAAAGAATGTCAAATTTTTCCTCATTCCAAAATATTATCCTTACCTTTGTCTTAAGATTATTGACATAAAACCTATGGTATTACTTGTCAATCCTAAATTATTATTTATATCGTAATATTGCTATGATAAAAAGATTTATGCTGTTCGTTGCAGCAATGGTAGTGAGCATCAGTGCATCTGCACAGTTTCAGGAGGGTAAGGGCTACTTAGGTGCTTCCCTGACAGGACTCGACTTGCACTATAATGGTCAGGACGGATTCAACTTAGGTGTACAAGCAAAGGCGGGTTACTTCCCTTGGGATAACCTCATGGTACTTGCTACATTCGATGCGGCACACAATGGTTCTGAGGCTGTTGCCGACCATATCAGCGTAGGTGTTGGTGGACGTTATTATATCACACAGAATGGACTCTACTTGGGTGCGGGTGTAAAACTCCTCCATGCCAACCATAACTATAACGACCTGATGCCGGGTGTTGAGGTGGGTTATGCCTTCTTCATCAACCGCTCAGTGACGATTGAGCCTGCTATTTACTATGATCAATCATTCAAGACACATAACTATTCAAATATTGGCTTGAAGGTTGGTCTCGGTATCTACCTCTTTGATGATTAATCAAGAGGAAGACAAGAGATATTATTTTAAGGACTGGCTGTCTTAATATAGGGATGCACCAGTTGGTGTGTCCCTATATCTCTCAAATCAAATGGCAGTTTCTATCGACTATTAAGCAAAGAAAAGAGGTTTGCAACAGCAAATTGCTCTTCGATATCTCCAGCCTACGAGAATTAATTTTAAATGCAACAATACCCTTCTCAACTCTTAGAACGTGCCGTAGAGGCTTTCTCACAGTTGCCAGGTGTGGGGCGCAAGACCGCTCTGCGCCTTGTTTTGCATCTGCTACGCCAGTCGACTGAGGACGTAGATAGCTTTGCGGATGCTGTTATACGTGTGAAACACGATGTGAAGTATTGCAAGGTTTGCCATAATATTTCTGATAATGAGGTTTGTTCTATCTGCTCTGACCCACGCCGAGATGCCTCGGTGGTCTGTGTGGTAGAGAACATTCAGGACGTGATGGCAATTGAGAATACCCAGCAGTTCCATGGATTATACCACGTTTTGGGGGGTATCATCTCTCCTATGGACGGTATCGGACCGCACGACTTAGAGATTGAATCGCTCGTAGAACGCGTGGAAGAGGGTACGGTGAAGGAAATCATCCTTGCCCTTGCCAGTACGATGGAGGGCGACACAACCAACTTTTATATCTCACGCAAGCTGAAAGACACAGGCGTGAAACTGTCGGTTATCGCACGAGGTATCTCTGTTGGCGACGAACTTGAATATACAGATGAGGTGACGTTGGGCAGAAGTATTCTGAACCGCACACCTTTTGAATCTTAAAACAACCATGGATAAAACAAGAAAAATACTTCTTACTGAGTTCTTTGGCTCATGCCTTATCACACTGCTCATCATCGCGGTGTATGAACTTGAACTGATCTTGCCCGGTGCGTGGGCTGATGTTGAAAGCAGTAATATGGTTACTGTGCAGTTTCTTATGCAGCTGTTGACCCTCGCTACTATCCCACTTGCACTCTTCCTTTTCAAGATTGGCTACGTACACTCTGACTTACATACCGACGAGAGTCACGTCAGTCGTAAGCTTCTCTTCTGGGGTAGCGTGCGAATAATGATGCTTTGCGTTCCGATGATACTCAATACCTTCTTCTACTATGCCTTCGGGGATAGTGTAAGTTTCTTCTATCTTGCCGTCATCTTAGCGTTGAGCTTATTCTTCGTCTTCCCCAACAAGAAGCGTTGCGAGCATGAATGTTCTATGGATAATTCAGAACAAGCATAAATGAAGCTGAGCGTTGTCATCGTTAATTATAACGTAAAATACTATCTCCAACAGTGTCTTGAGAGTCTTCAGCGCGCTTTGAAAGGCGTTGAAGCAGAGGTATTTGTGGTTGACAACCATTCTCATGACGGCTCCGTAGCCTACCTGCGCAGCCGTTTCCCTGATGTTCACTTCATTGCCAGTGCGCATAACTTAGGCTTTGCGGGTGGTAATAATATTGCGATTCGCCAAAGTAAGGGCGAATATGTCTTACTACTCAATCCCGACACGGTTGTGGGCGAGGAGGTTATCCATGCTTCTATCGACTTCATGGATAGTCATCCTACGGCTGGAGGACATGGCGTACAGATGCTTACTCACTGTGGTGAACGAGCCTTAGAAAGTCGTCGTGGCTTGCCGTCACCCATGGTTTCGTTCTATAAGATGGTAGGACTTTGCAAGCACTTCCCACAAAGTAATCGCTTTGCACATTATTATATGGGTAGTCTGTCGTGGGATATTCCAGGCAAGATTGAGGTAATCAGCGGTGCTTACTGCTTCCTTCGCAGAGCTGCCTTAGACAAGGTAGGACTCTTAGACGAAGACTTCTTTATGTATGGCGAGGATGTCGACCTCAGCTATCGACTGCTGAAAGGTGGCTTTGAGAACTGGTATCTCCCTGTGCGCATCCTGCATTACAAGGGCGAAAGTACGCAGAAGTCGAGCTTCCGATATGTCCACGTCTTCTATGATGCCATGCTTATCTTCTTCCGCAAGCATTATGGTGGTATGAACGTATTGTGGCGACTACCGATTAAGACGGCTATCTACGTGAAAGCCTTTGGCTCACTGATTGGTACAACCTTTCGGGCAACAAGAAAGAAGTTGGGATTCCGCACTTCGAAAGCTAAATCATTCCCACATTATATATTTGTTACAGGCGAAGATGTCATGGAAAAGTGCCAACGCTTGGCTACTGACAATGCCCTTGTAGCAGAGTATCGAGTAGCGGATAAGGACAGCTTGCAGCACACACACGCCGACCTTCTCAAGGAGTTTGGAGGGAAAAGCCGACCTTACTGCATCGTCTATGACACCGACTTATTTAGCTATCAAGATATCCTGAATGTCTTTGCCGAACAGCCAAAACAGAATATTCACATTGGTTTCTACCATAGAAAGGAGAACAGAGTCATCACCATGATGGAAGTTATAGGAGATTAAAACATGGAAAAGAAACAGCACGTGGAAGTCACACTGAGAGCTATGGAGCCGGAAGACCTCGATATGCTCTATCACATTGAGAACGATCGTAGCCTATGGAACATCAGTGCGACGAATGTTCCCTACAGCCGTTATGCCTTGCATAACTACATTGCTGACGCGAAAAACGATATCTATATCGACGGACAACTGCGTATGATGATTGAGAATCGTGAGCAGGAAATTGTCGGTGTGATAGACCTTGTCAACTTCGACCCAAAGCATCAGCGGGCAGAAATGGGTATTATCATCATGAAACCATTTCGCCAACAAGGCTATGCCCAAGCGGCTATTTCTGCCTTAATAGACTATACGCGCAATGGGCTACACCTCAAACAAATCTACGCTGTAGTAGACGTTGACAACGAGGTGTCAATCCGCTGTCTTTCGTCCATTGGTTTTACAAATGGCTGTATACTAAAAGAGTGGCTTTATTGCGACGGACAATACAAGGATGCAAGGGTAATGCAACTTTTTATATAAAAAGCATAAATTAATTTTGGTGGAATAGATTTTTATTATTACCTTTGCACTCGCAAAACAGAAAAAGGGTTTAAAACATCCATTTTGGTGCGTTAGTTCAGTTGGTTAGAATGCCTGCCTGTCACGCAGGAGGTCACGAGTTCGAGTCTCGTACGCACCGCTGAAACCTTGGCTTCCCGCCAAGGTTTTTTTGTTTATGATAGGGTAGCAGGGTGGACAAGAGAACCGCTGCTTGCAAGAAAGAGACAAAGTAACATGAAAACATATATTTAAAGAATAACAAGTGGACGAGTGAACAAGAAGACAAGTGAACAAGTTGCTTACCGAAAAGCCAAATAAAAGAACGAAGATTGGCGTATAGAATAAGAAGCAACTCGTATACTTGTAGACTTGCTAACTCGTCAACTTGCAAGAAAGACAAAGTAACACAGGAACTTTTTGGGTACAAGTTAACGAGTGGATAAATTAACAAGTAAATCTTCTGCATAGCTTCTTATTCTGTTATCAACTCAAAATAACATTAGCCTCTCCCCCACTTTTACATCCTTTCCATCCGTGAGCATTGACTAAAACATTTGAGAAATAGCTCTGTGCGTCCCATAACCCTTAGCCTTCTGAGAATTATTGTCCATCTGAAAAGAGTTTGTAGCGCTGCGCTTTCTTGCATATATCCGTCTTCTGTGAGAGGAGATAATTACCCAAGAGCTATGAAAAATTATTACAAGTCATCAGAGAATATCGCAAAGAAAATGGCTAAAAACGAGTATTTTTAGCACCGCTGCAATCATCTTGTTATCAACAACTTACAAAGTTACATTGCAAAAGGTGCTTAACTGGACTCCAAAAGGGCGTTAATAAGACTTCAAAAGGGCATCTTTTGCAAGCCGAAAGGGCGTCTTTTAGAAGCTAAAAGACCATGTATTGAATTTCAGGGTATGGAAAATTGTTTACAAATAAGCGCCCCAGTTCCTCCAAAACCTCCCCCAACCCCTCCAAAGGAGGGGAGAAACAAATGGGATAATGATTTAAAAACAAAATCAGCCAAGAGATAATCTGGTTTACTCTGCAAATCTTTATCCGTTTGGCACTCCCTTTGGGGGAGGGGCTGTTTGTGTCTGTGTTGTCATAATTATGACGTACTGATGAGAACTTCATTCGAATAATTGTGGATTATGAATTGGAATTGTGGAATAGTAGTAATCATAATTATGAATTGTGAATTATGAATTCTGAATTACCATAACTATTTGTGTGCGTGAACAATACTTCTAATTAAAAAAAAAAGAACTTTTCTTTTGGTATTTATTGTATAAACGACTATATTTGTAGCACAAAACCTAAATCAATAGAATATATGTCTAATTTTATGAAAGTAAGTCAGAACCGCAGAAAGCACCCGCCATTTGTTAGTGGCAGCTTAGCTTTCTCTTTTGCACTTGGGTTGATGGCGTTTGCACCGTCCCCAGTATTAGCCAATGTGGATGCGAACACGAGTATGAGTGTTCAGCAGCAAAAGCAGAGTATCAATGGTGTAGTGAAAGATGCTAATGGCGACCCAGTCATTGGTGCTTCTATACTGGCAAATGGTACTCCAGTAGGGGTGACCGACATGGACGGTCGCTTCTCTGTCTCTGTAGCTCCGGGTACGGAGTTGAAGATTAGTTATGTTGGTTTCGCTACTCAAAGCGTCATGGTGAAAAGTGGTGTGACGAACTATAACATTACTCTGAAAGATGAGAACAGCGCCCTCAGCGAGGTTGTTGTTGTCGGTTATGGTACGCAGAAGAAGGCAAACCTCTCTGGTTCTGTTGCACAGCTTGATAGCAAGGCACTTGAAAACCGCCCTATCTCTAACGTGTCTTCAGGCTTGCAGGGCTTACTACCAGGTATCACGGTGACCGGAGCTGACGGTGCACCGGGTCTTGATAATGGTACGATTCTTGTGCGTGGTGTGGGAACATTGAACTCAGCTACGCCATACATTTTGATTGATGGTGTTGAAGCAGGAACACTGAACTCGCTCGACCCAGAAGATATTGCGAGTATCTCTGTCCTAAAGGATGCTTCTTCAGCAGCCATCTATGGTTCTAAAGCATCTAACGGTGTGATTCTGGTAACTACAAAACGAGGGCAGAACGGTGCGCCAAAGGTTAGCTATTCAGGTTATTTTGGTATTCAGAATGCAACAGCCTTGATGGAAAGGATGAATTCTGCCGATGCCGCTTACTACTATAATAAGGCATTGGAGCGTAGTGGTAAGGCTCCACGTTTCTCTGATGAAGCAATTAAGAAGTTCCGTGACGGCTCTGACCCTTACAACTATCCTAATACCGACTGGTACGATCTCGCATTCAAGACAGCTTGGCAAAACCGCCATAACGTGAACATTACAGGTGGTAATGAGTATGTGAAGTATCTTGCTTCTGCTGGTTATCTCAAGCAGAGCAGTATTCTTCCTAATGCAGGTCGTGAGCAGTTTAATGGTCGTGCGAATCTTGACATGGTGTTGTCAAAGCGCATCACTGCCCATCTTAACCTCTCTTATATCCAAAACAACTACCGAGATGCAAGTAGTGCATACGCTGGTGGTAGTAGCGATCAGATTATTCGTCAGCTGAATATCATCGCGCCTTGGATTGTTTATAAGTACGAAGATGGTACTTATGGTACGGTTTCTGATGGTAACCCAATGGCTTGGTTGGAGTCTGGAATGACCGTAAACCGCAACAACCGCAACTTTACGGGTATGATTGGACTCGACTATCAGATTCTGAAAGACTTGAAGTTGACGCTGCAGGGCGCATACGTTGATGCTTCACAGCGTTACTCTTACTTCCAAAAGTTCATTCAGTATAACCCTAATAAAGCCTCTGACCCTAACAAGTTAGAGATCGCTCACTATGACTGGCACCGCACAACCTTCGATGCGTTCCTGAACTATGACAAGTCATTTGCAAAGCATAACTTCAAGGCTATGCTCGGTTGGCACACTGAACGCTATAAGTATTTGCCTGACTGGATGTATCGTAAGAACTTCCCTAACAACGAACTTACTGACTTGAACGCTGGTGATGCTTCGACACAACAGAATGCTGGTAACACTCGCGAGCTGTCAATGGTGTCATACTTCGGTCGTCTGAATTACGACTATGCTGGTCGTTACCTCTTTGAGGCAAACTTCCGTTCAGATGCTTCTTCACGCTTTGCCGAAGCTCATCGCTGGGGTTTCTTCCCATCATTCTCAGCTGCATGGCGTATCTCTGAGGAACCATTCATGGAGAGTTCAAAGTCATGGTTGAACAATTTGAAGTTGCGTGCATCATGGGGTCAGCTTGGTAATCAGGACGCACTGAACGATTACTATCCTTGGATGAACACTTACAACCTCAATGCGAAGTATCCATTTGGTGGTCAGCTCACTCCGGGTTACTATCAGGGTAGCTATCACCTTGAGACAATCTCTTGGGAGCGTTCAACTACATGGGGCGTTGGTCTTGACTTTACCCTCTTCGGTGGTTTGACTGGTTCGTTGGATTACTACAACCGCAAGACGACTGGTATTATCATGGACGTATCTGCTCCTGCAGAGTTTGCACTCGGTGCTTACAAGGATAATATCGGTGCATTGCGCAATCAGGGTGTTGAGCTCTCATTGGCTTATGCAAAGCAGTTGAACAAGGATTGGACAATCAATGTCGGTGCGAACTTCTCTTACAACAAGAATAAGATTCTCTACTTGGGTGAGGGAACCGAATATGTTGTAGATAAGGATAACCGCAACCGCCGTACAGCTATTGGTCAGCAGTACAAGAGTTATTATATGTACAAGGCTACTGGTAAGTTCTTCAACTCACAGCAGGAGGCTGACGACTACACAGCGAAGTATGGCAACCCATTCGGACGTAAATTCATGGCAGGTGACCTTATCTATGAGGACACAAACGGTGATAATAAGCTCGATTCAAACGACCGTATCTACACCAAGCATACTGATATCCCAGCAATTACTTACGGTTTCAACCTCGGTGCAACATGGAAGAACATTGACCTCTCTATGATTTGGCAGGGTGTTGGTGCAGTATCTCATATCTACAACCGTGAGGTACTTGGTGAGTTCTCTGGTGATGCCAGCCACCCTTCAACACTGTGGAAAGACTCATGGACAGACGACAATCACAATGCTAAGTTGCCACGCGTATTCGAGACAGGAAACAGCCCAAGTGACATGACGCGTGCTATGTCAACCTTCTGGTTGTGGAACACAGCTTACTTGCGTTTGAAGACTTTGCAGTTGGGTTACACCCTTCCAAAGAGTGCACTCAAAGCTATTGGACTTGAGAAGGTACGTATCTACTATGCAGGTGAAAACCTCCTTACCTTCGATGCATTGCCATTCAATATTGACCCAGAAGTGACCAGCGAACGTGGATCATCTTATCCATTGCTGCGTTCACATTCTATCGGTATCAATATCACATTCTAACCGTAAATACCCGATATACATTATGAAAACTGTAAGAACATATATATTAGCAGGTGTGGCAGCCTTTGCGCTCACATCTTGTAATGACTACCTTTCCACTGTGCCGAAAGATGCAATGTCGCCATCTACAACATGGAAGACTGCCGACGATGCTGAGAAGTTCCTTGTGGGCTGTTATGATGGTTGGGAAGATGGTGGAGCCCTGCTTTATTGGGACGCTGGCTCTGACTTTGCGTACAACAACTTCCCTTGGGAAGGCTTTACCAATATTGGTAATGGTTCGCTCTCACCATCCTCTCCGGGTTGGTCGTTCTACGACTTTACCATCATTGGTAGATGTAACACCTTCCTTGAGAATGTTGATAAGTGTGTCTTCAGTAGCGATGCGGTAAAGAAAGACCTCGTCGCACAGGTAAAGGCTATCCGTGCTTATAACTATTTCCGCATGGGCTTCCTCTATGGTGGTGTACCAATCGTTAAGCCTTTCACCAGTGCTCAGGAGGCACGCGTGCCACGTAATACGGAGCAAGAGGTGAAGGATTTGGTGTTCAAAGATCTTGATGAGGCGATTGCTGATATCAATACATCTCCTGCTGCACGTGGACGTATCGCAAAGGGTGCTGCCTTGGCAATGAAGATGCGTGCTGCCCTCTACTGGGGCGACTATCAGAAAGCGAAGGATGCTGCTCAGGCTATCATCGACTTGGGTAAGTATGAGCTTGATCCGGACTATACCAACCTCTTTAAGTTGGCTGGTGTTGACTCAAAAGAAATCATCCTTGCCGTACAGTATAAGAGCGGTACTCGCCCATTGGGGACTATCGGACAGTTGTATAATAATGGCGATGGTGGTTGGTCATCAGTGGTTCCAACACAGAAGTGTATTGATAACTATGAGATGAGCAATGGTATGACAATCACTGAGGCGGGTTCTGGCTATGATGCAACGCATCCTTTCCATGGTCGTGACCCACGTATGGCAATGACGATTCTCTATCCCGGTTGCGATTGGGAAGGTTCTATCTTCAATACCCTCGACGAGAATGTTAATGGTAAGAAGAATCCTAACTACCCAACCAATGCTGCCAACTCATCTAAGACTGCCCTCACATGGCGTAAGTACTTAGACCCAAAGAGTCAGTATGCTGACGTATGGGACACAGAGGCTTGCCCAATCGTCTTCCGTTATGCTGAGGTGCTTTTGACATGGGCTGAGGCTGAGAACGAGTTGAATGGTCCTTCAGCCAATGTCTATACAATGATTGACAAGGTGCGTACACGTGTGGGTATGCCAGCCGTTGACCAGACAAAGTATAACACTAAGGAGAAGCTCCGTGAGTTGATTCGTCGCGAGCGTGGCTCAGAGTTCGCTGGTGAGGGTCTCCGTCGTGCCGATATCTTACGTTGGACAAGCAATGGTAAGATGGTCGCAGAGACAGTATTGAATGGTCCATTGAACCGTATTACAGGTACTGTTAACACTGCCGTTACCGACCCAACAATGCGTGCCGTAGTCAGTGGTAGCAGCAAGGTTGAGGATCGTACGTTCCAAACCTTCAACAGATACCTGCCAATCCCACAGTGGAATATCTCTGATAATCCTAAGTTGGAGCAGAATCCAGGGTATGCGAAGTAAAAGCCCCACCCCTTCCCTCCCCGAACCAACGGTCACTGACCGAAGGGAAGTAATGGGGGAGGGGGAAAAAGCCTCACCCCCAACCCCTCTCCAAAAGGAGAGGGGCGTGAAATGCGAGATACCCCTTGTGAGTTCGGAAAAACTGAGAGCCTTACCCAAGCTAATTAGTTAGGCTTAGACTTTTCATAATTCCTCAAGCAAATCGTTCCCTACACTCCCCCTCTCTGTAGAAGAGGGGGTTGGGGGGTGAGGCTTTTTTTTCTTTATCCATGTCAAAAACCTTGACATTCCCTCCAATAAAATCCTTGAAATAAAGGTGAAAAACACGTATTGTGAGCAGTTTTGCAACTCGCAGAAAATCAAATGATTATAAAACACTACACTAAGAGGTGCTTATTAAGGCTTTAAAAGGGCGTTAGTAAGGGTCTTAAAGGGCACCTTTTGCAAGTCAAAAGGGCGTCTTTAAGAAGCCAAAAGACCACCTCTCGCCCTCTAAGTGCTTGAAAAAAGTTGACAAGATGGGCGAGTAGACGAGTGAACAAGTAGACGAGTGAACGAGTTGCTTGTAGACAGGGTAAGTAAAAGACAAAGTAACATAGGAACAAGGTCTTTAAAGTTGACGAGTAAACATCTGTTCATCTGTTACTTTGTCTTTTCTCGCAATCAACTCGTTTACCCGTCTACTCGTTAACTCGTCTACTTGCTCACTAAACACCTGTTCATCTGTTACTTTGTCTCTCTCACAAGCAACTTGTTTACTCGTCTACTCGTCCACTCGTCTACTTTCTCACTTTTTTGCCATTTTATTTTCTTACCTTTTAATTTTTTATTTATCTTTGCATTGTCTTTTGAAAAATAACATCTTACTAATTAAAAACCAGAGAATCATATTTAAAAGCAGTTTTATGAAGAAAATTATAACTCTCTTAGTTAGTGTATTGTTGGCAACATCATCATTTGCTATTCCTGCCATGCGGATGTGGCGAAGCTTTAAGCAGGCTGACGGAACAATCCTAAAGGTGATGACCGTGGGCGATGAGCATTTCAATTATGCGCTGACAGAGGACAATATCCCTGTGTTGCCCCATAATGGCAGCTATTATTACGCGCATATCGAGGATAATCAGTTGGTGCCTTCATCGGTGTTAGCCCATGACAAGGCATTGCGAAAGGGAAAGGAAGAACTCGTTGCAGCAGCCATTCAGCAAGTAAGACAATTGCAAAAACAACATGAGATGCATGTCAATTCTAAGCCTTTCGGAGAAGGATTGGGAATGACATGGGAGGGTAAGAAGAAAGGACTCGTCATCTTGGTTGAGTTCGAAGATGTGGCTTTCAAAGACCCAAAGAATGTGTTGACGCTCAAACCACGTGAGAAAGATGTCAAGACACTCTATGAGAACATGCTCAACAAGGTGGGATATACCAATGATAACGGTGCTATCGGTAGTGTTCACGACTATTTCCTCGACCAAAGTAATGGTAAGTTCGACCTCACTTTCGATGTCGTAGGACCCGTAAAGCTTAAGCATCCTCATCAGTTTTATGGTGAGCGAACAGCTAATATGAATGATGCGAATGCACCACAGATGATTATTGATGCCTGCAATGCTATTCAAGGGCAGGTAGACTTCAGTAAGTACGACTGGGATGATGATGGCGAAGTAGAGCAGGTTTATGTCATCTATGCCGGTGAGGGTGAGGCAACAGGTGGTGAGTCAAGTACCATCTGGCCACACAAGTATTCCCTTACCGATGCAGGACTTGACGCACTGACATTCAATGGACAAATAATAAATACATACGCTTGTAGCAATGAAATCATTCGTGCGAAGGTGAATGAGAAGTCGCGTATCTACTATTCTGGTATCGGTACTATCTGTCATGAGTTCTCGCATTGTCTCGGATTGCCCGACTTTTATGACACACGTGGCGGCAGTAACATTGGTTCTGGACGATACGATTTGATGTGTGGTGGTAGTTATAACGGTGGACCAGAGAGTCTGATTAACGTCTATGGTGGTACTGGAATCGGTACTGTGCCAGCTGGTTACGATGCTTACGAGAAGGCATATATGGGTTGGCTAAAGCCTATCACACTTGGCGATGAGGCTGTTGAGGTGAAGAATATGAAGGGACTTGCTGAGGGTGGCGATGCCTATTTCCTCTATAATCCAGACACGAAGAATGAATATTATATCTTTGAAAATCGTACGCCTCACCGCTGGGATGCTGAGTTGCCAGGGCACGGACTGATGGTCTTCCACGTTGATTTCGATGCTTATTCATGGCGAATGAACAACCTCAATGCTGCTTCTGCACAGCGTCATCCACGCTTCACGATAGTGTCTGCAGATGGTCGACTCGATCATGACACGCAGAATAGCGACCCATTCCCAACGGATTTGAACAATAGCTTAACGAAGTCTACTGACCCTCGTCTAAGTTTTTATACGAACTATAACGTCAGCAGCCAGGCTGGAGTCAAGCAGATTGTTCGCAATAATGACAATACAATCTCCTTCCACTTTACTCCGCTAAAGGCTGCAACAGGCATTAACAACCTCTCTGCCGACCACGAACAGTTAGTCGAGATCTATACGCTCTCTGGCATGAAGGTTGTGGACAATCAGAATCTCCACAACCAGATTGTGATAGTTAAAGGTAAGAAGGTGAGGAAGTAGGTGAGATAAAAAGTGAACGAGCTTACAAGTAGACAAGTGAACAAGTTGTATGCGTTGTTGGGGGTACGCATATACCTTGTTCACTTGTGAACCTGTCAACTTGTGCACTTGTTCACTTGTCAACTTTTTTCGTATATCACGAAATCAACATATGGTCTTTTAGCTTCTAAAAGACGCCCTTTAGGCTTGCAAAAGGTGCCCTTTTGAAGTCTTACTAACGCCCTTTTGAAATCCTATTAAGCACCTCTTGCTATGCAATTTTGCAACAGCTTGATATGCTGTTAGTTACAAAGACGTTCTAAAAGGCTGTTTTTGGCTGTTTTT
>ERZ773087.507-NODE-507-length-28827-cov-4.471465_pt1 | contig 28827 bp, 28 predicted proteins | sample MGYA00511375_ERZ773087 | MGnify/ENA primary metagenome ERZ773087 (study PRJEB29015, sample SAMEA2737995) | human oral metagenome | biome: human oral; feature: human-associated habitat; material: dental | place: China | collected 2063 ...
ACCGGCGCGGGCACCGGCCTTGACGAGCTCGTCCTCAACCCCGGCCGCGGCCAAGCGCATTTTGCAGAGATTTTGCGTATTCTCGTAGGCCAAATTCCACTTCGTCTAGCTCGTCTTCGTCTCGGACGATAAACCCGCCGGCAGTCTCCTGTGTGCAAGTAACGCCCAAAGAAAAAACAAGATCTTCAAAAAGCTCGCGAAGCTCCTGCGAGCAAAGAACTTCAAGCTCGTAAAATTTATCTTTCAAATTTACGCTCTTTTAGCCCAAGACGTCTTCAAGTTTTTCTTTTAAAACTTGCGGCGTAAACGGCTTTACGATGTAGTTATTGACGCCTGCTTTTAGCGCGGTGATGACCTCGGCTTTACCGCCCTCGGTCGTTACCATGATGATAGGCATATCGACGTATTTTGCCTCGGCGCGGACCTTTTTTACGAGCTCAAGGCCGTTCATTTCAGGCATATTCCAGTCGGTAATAAGCACGTTTATATCGCTGTGTTGGCTCAAAATTTGCCACGCTTCGACTCCGTGCTCGGCCTCTAAAATTTCTTGATGTCCGAGCCTTTGTAGGGTGTTTTTTATAATTCTTCTCATAGTAGAGCTATCGTCGACTACTAGTATTTTCACAATCGTATCCTTTTTTAAAAAATGTCCAATTCTAGCAAATTTTATATTTAAATTTACTTTAAAATTTTAGCGCACCAGTTTAAAGGCCTCTTTTAGATCGAGCGTCCCCTCGTAGTACGCCTTGCCTACGATCGCGCCGTAGACGCCTCCCGCGCGCATTAGCGCCTCGATATCGGAGATATCTTTTACGCCGCCGCTTGCGATCGTATTTATGCCGCTCACCTTTGCGATTTGCGAGGTAAACTCAACATTCACGCCGCTAAGAGTACCGTCTTTTGAGATGTCGGTGCAGATTATCGCTTCGACTCCGGCTCCGGCAAATTTGCGCGCTAGCTCGGTCGCCCTCATCTGCGACACCTCCGCCCAGCCTTGCACGGCGACGAAGCCGTCTTTGGCGTCTATGCCGACGGCGACGCGGTATTTTTGCGCCATTTCTTTAGTAAAATTCGGATCCTTTAGCGCTACCGAGCCCAAGATAACGCGCGTTATACCGCTATCAAGGTAGCTTTTGATGCGCGCTTCGTCGCGTATCCCACCGCCGATTTGGATTTGTAAATTTGCGGCTTTTGCGATCTTTTCTACGGTTTTTAGATTTACCGCTTCACCCGCAAACGCTCCGTCAAGATCGACGACATGAAGCCACTTTGCGCCCATATCTTCAAACCTTTTAGCTAGCTCCCACGGTGCGTCCGAGTAAATTTTGGCGCTACTCATCTCGCCTTTAAAAAGCCGAACCGCCTTACCCTCTTTTAAATCTATCGCAGGGAAAATTTCCATCACGTCTCTCCGAAATTTCGTAAAATTTTTAGTCCCGTCTCATAGCTCTTTTCGGGGTGCGGCTGAAAGCCGAAAATATTATCTTTGCACACCGCGCTTACGAATTTATAGCCGTATTCGCTAAAGCCAAGCGCCGCATCGTCCTCGCAAACTACGTGATAAGAGTGCACGAAATACAAATACTCGCTAGCGGCCAGATCTTTATTTATCGGTGTTTGCTTGGTGAAATTTATCGTATTCCACCCCGTGTGAGGCACCTTTAGCGGCGCGTCAAATTTGGACGGGTCAAATTTAACCACTCGTCCTTTTACGAGCCCAAGACCATCGTTTACGCCAAACTCCTCGCTTTGCTCAAAAAGCAGCTGCATACCCAGGCAAATGCCCAAAAACGGCTTTCCGCCCGCTACGGCTTCTTTTATCGCTGGGATAAAATCCCTGTCTTTCAGCTTTTGCATCGCTTCGCCAAAAGCCCCGACGCCGGGCAAAATAATCTTGTCAAATTTACCCAGCTCCTCGCCGCGAACCGCTAGTCGCGCCTTTAAATTTAAACTCTCAAACGCGTTTAAAACGCTTCTTAAATTTCCCGCGCCGTAGTCTATGATGCCGATCAATGCGAACTCCTTTGCTTGGTAGCAAAAAGATAAACGCTAAGCGCGATCATCAATATCGCGACGCCGCCGATGAGATAGATCGCGTTTATGATGTGATCGGGCGCCGTGATGGCAAATTTAAACACGAGCATCAGCGCCTCGATAGCAAGCGCGATGATGATCGACCCGATAAATCTAATCATCGTTTTATTTTCCATATCTTCATTGCGCTTGCTTTTACCCAGCACCTCTTCTTCAAATATCGCTTTTACCAGATCAAAGATCGCAAGCGCCAGCGTCAGCACGATCGTGTGCTCAAACATCTTTTCGACTTCAATATTTAAAAGATCGTTAGCCAAAAGCCCTTTGAGCGCGTCGGCAAACAAAAACAAGGCTATGGTAAAAAGCGCGACCGAAAACGCGGCGTAAACGACTTTTAGAAATTTGCCGAAGTAGCTCTCTATCTTACCGTGAGAGACGATGGCTAGGATATTTTCTAACGAAACGTCGATACACGCGACGAATTTTAGCTCTCCCTTATCATCATATATCGGGGTGGACGCCGTCACGCACAGCTCGCCCGTGAGCGAGGATGGGTACGGGTCGCTTAGCACGCAGCGCTTTTCGCGAACCGCGGTGTAATAATAAGACTTATTGTTGCAGTTTTCGCCGCCGCCGGCTTTATATTTTTCGTTTAGGCTTACAGTGTCGCCTATTTGCACGCCGTTTGCGTCAAGTACGTAAAACGCGTCAAAACCCTCTATCTCGTGCGCCATTTTATCAAAGCCGCTTTTTATCGACTCGGCATTTACCCCCGGCAGCCTGTTTGGTAAATTTTTACTAAAAAGATAGCATATATAGGCTCTAGCCTTATATCTTAACTCTGAAAATCTTTGTATATCTTGCAGCGTCAAATTTATTCCTTATTTAGCGCGTGATTAAACTCCGGCACGATCTCTTTGAGCGCCGCCGCGACGTCGTCCGCGTGCGTTAAATTTTCGATTTGCTCGTTTAGTTTAGCCACGTCGTATTCGCCCGAGTGCGTCACGAAAATAGACTGAAACTCGGTTTTTACGTCGTCTTTATTGATTAAAAGCTCCTCGTAAAGCTTCTCGCCCGGACGAAGGCCGACGAATTCGACGCCAAGGTGCTCTTTGTTTGATAAAATCAGCATCTTTTTAGCTAGATCGGCGATCTTTATCGGCTCGCCCATATCAAGCACGAAAAGCTCGCCGCCCTTTGCGATCGAGGCGGCCTGAAGCACGAGCTGGCAGGCCTCGGAAACCAACATAAAGTACCTCGTGATATCAGGATGTGTGACGGTTAGCGGCTTGTTGTTTTCGATTTGTTCTTTAAATTTCGGTATTACGCTGCCGCTAGAGCCTAGAACGTTACCGAAGCGTACCGCGACGATCTCGGTTTTAGCCGGCAAATTCGAGTTTAGCGCGTAAAGTTCGCACACGCGTTTAGTCGCGCCCATGATATTCGTCGGGCGCACGGCCTTATCAGATGAGATCATCACGACCTTGCTAACGCCGTATTCGATAGATAAATCGATCAAAATTTTAGTGCCGATTATGTTATTTACGACCGCGGCTTTAGGGTTTGCTTCGCAAAGCGGCACGTGCTTATAGGCTGCGGCATGGATCGCGATCTGCGGTTTAAACTCCTCAAAAACCGCGCGCAAGTCCGCTTCGTTTACGATATTTATCATCTTGCTCACGGTTTTGTCGCTGTGGGTTATCTCGCCGATTTTATAGAGATTAAACTCGCTGTGATCGATCATGATTAGCTTGCTAACGCCAAATTTCAGGCACTGCTTGCAAATTTCGCTACCGATACTGCCGCCGGCCCCAGTGACTAAAACGACCTTACCGCCTAAAAATTTCTCCACCGCGCTACTATCTAGATCTTTTGGCTTTCTAGCTAGCAGATCCTCGATCGAGATATCCTTGATAGCGTCCTTGCCGGTGCCAAACATAGAAAAAATCTTGATATCGCGGATACCGTAAGCCGTAAGCTCGTCAAAAAGCTCCGCTAGCTCGTCTTGACCCAGAGCTAGCGCGATGATAGCGGTTTTTACGTTGTACTCTTTGATCAAATTTGCGATTTTGCTCTTTGGCTGCACTAAAAATCCGTCGCAGTAAGTGCCGACTAGATCGCTCCTGCCGTCTACCACACCCACGGCATATAGATCGATATAGCCCTGCCTAAGCCCTTTTAAAACGTGAAGCGCCTTTGACGTAGCGCCGATAACTACGCAAGGCTCGCCCGTGTGCGGCTTTTTAGAAAAGTCTAAAAACATACGCTTGGCGATCCTTAAATTTCCAATTAGCAGGCACGAGATAACGGCGTCGATAAAAATCACGCTTCGCGGAAACGGATTAAAAAGACTAGGCGCCGCAAAATAAACGATCCAAAAGCAAACGATCGCGCAAAGATGAACGAGGAAAATTTTCCTCGCTTCGTTTAGTCCAAAAAATCTCCACGGCACCTTGTAAATTTTAAAAAGCCACATGAAAAATAGCTTTAAAACCACCATCGTAGCGCAGCCCGCGACCAGCCCGCCCTTAAAATAATCAGGCAGCACGCCGCTAAATCTAAGCAAATACGCCAGATAAAACGACGCGACGAATATCGCGACGTCAAAGCCCAGAAAAAACGCAAGCCGCTTTAGCTTCGTCGCCTTAAACATTTATAAATTTTCCTTTACGATTTTTACTACTCGCGCAAATTCCTCGTCCCCCATCGCAGTGCCGCTAGGCAGGCAGATACCGCGTGCAAACATATCTTCGCTAGTACCGTCCGTGAACGCTAGCGCCCCCTCAAACACAGGCTGCATATGCATCGGCTTCCAAAGCGGACGGCTTTCTATATTTTCCTTCGCAAGCGCGTCTATCACGCGTAGATGCGCGCCTTTTTCTTTAAACAGAGCGGTCGTTAGCCAGCGGTTGCCGCGGGAATTTGCAATCTCTGGCATAAACTCAAGCTCGGGAAGCTCTTTTTTGTACTTTTCAAAAATTTCGCGTTTTTTCATCACGCGCTGCTCGAGCACCTCCATCTGCGCCGTTCCGATCGCGCCTAGGACGTTGCTCAGGCGGTAGTTGTAGCCGTAGTCTTTGTGCTCGTAGTGCAAAAACGGCTCTCTAGCTTGGGTGCTATAAAATCTCGCCTTCTCGACGAGATCTCTTTCGCCCACTAGCATGCCGCCGCCGCTTGTAGTGATGATTTTGTTACCGTTAAAGCTATATGCGCCCAGCCGTCCGAACGTGCCCAGCGCTTTGCCGTTCAAAAAGCCGCCCAGCGCCTCGGCCGCGTCCTCGACGACGGCGATGTTTTCTTGTTCGCAGATCTCGCAGATCTCTTTCATCTTGGCCGCCTGACCGTAGAGATGCGTGACGACGAGCGCTTTTGGCTTTTTAGGCGAGTTTGCGATCGCCTTTTTTAGCAGCTCAGGGCTTAGGTTCCAGCTTTCGTCGCTATCGACAAAAACAGGCGTAGCGCCTTGATAAAGTATCGGACTAACGGACGCCATAAAGGTAAACGTAGAGGCTAGCACCACATCTCCCGCGCCGATACCAAGCACCCTTAGCGCCAAGTGGATCGCCGACGTGCCGGAATTTAACGCCAAAGCATCGGACGCTCCCGCGTAGCTTGAGACGCTCGCTTCAAATTTATTCACGTATTCGCCAAGCGGCGCGATGTAGTTGCTCTTAAAAACCTCGTTTATGTACTCTTGCTCTTTGCCGCTCATGTGTGGCGGGCTTAGGAAAATTCTTTGCATTATTATTCCTTAAAGAAATTTACGCATTGTAGCACTTAAAATCTAAATATTTTTATAAAAACTCGTTTAAATTTGCTTTTAGGCCGTAGAAAATGGGGATTTTGTTAAATTTTGCGTCAAAATGTATTTTAAAAGGGCAAATTTGACGCCGCATGGGACTTGGCTAAATTTTATCTATTTTCTTTTGTCGTTGCGAGCGCAAATCTGACGAGCGATATTTTAGCTCTCAAATTTAGCTCAAATTTCGCCTAACTTTAGCGGGATTACCGTAGGCGACGCTACCGTCTGCGATATCTCGTACTACGACGCTGCCCGCTCCGATGATACAGTTTGCACCGATTTTTATGCACTGTATGACGCAAGCACCGATACCCACGTGCGTATTTTGCCCCACTATCACGCCGCCTGCTAGCGCCGCGTTTGGGCTAACGTGGGCAAAATCGCCGATCTCGCAGTCATGCTCGATGATCGCGCCCGTGTTTATTATCACACCCTCACCTACCGCCGCGCGCGCGTTTATGACGGCATTTGGCATCACGACCGCGCCCTCGCCTATTTGCGCGCTAGCGCTTACGACCGCGCTTGGGTGGATCAAATTTACTACGCCAAAGCCGACGTTTTTTACTCTTTCTTGCAGGATGCGCCTGATTTTATTGTCTCCGATAGCCACGATCACGTCCGCTTTTTCTAAGCTCGGGTCAAATTTGAGCACGTTTTTGCCGTCAAATTTGGAGTCGTCCAAAAACACGACCTCGCCGTATCCGCAGGCTCTTGCCACGTCCGCCACTACCGCTCCGTGCCCGCTAAAGCCGTAAACGTAAATTTTAGTTGCGGCCATTAAATTTCTCCGTCGTAGCCATGCCCTCTTTACTCACGCCGCTTCGTTTTAGCACCTTTTGCACCGTTAAAATCGCGATTCTCGCGTCCAGCGCAAAGCTAAGCTCGCGGACGTATCTCGCGTCAAATTTAAACTTCTCCGCCCAGCTAATCGCGTTGCGGCCGTTTACCTGCGCTAGCCCCGTGATACCAGGTCTCACGTCGTGGCGGGTCGCCTGCTCGGCGTCGTAAAGAGGCAGATACTCGACCAAAAGCGGACGCGGCCCGATAAAGCTCATATCGCCTTTTAGCACGTTAAAAAGCTGAGGCAGCTCATCAAGGCTAAGACTGCGGATGGTCTTGCCGACGCCGCTTAGGCGCATCTCGTCGGGTAGCAGCTCGCCGTCCGCGCCGCGCTCGTCGCTCATCGTTTTAAATTTGTAAATTTTAAAAATTTTAGCGTGCAAACCCGGGCGCGCCTGCGTAAAAATGACGTCACGGCTAACCTTAAAATAGATCAAAACCGCGACGACCGCCATGATCGGCAGCGTCAAAACTATGAGAAAAATCGCACCGCAAATATCCAGTAATCTCTTAAAAAACGCCCTATACATCGATAAATTTCCTATAAATTTCTATATATTTCCTAGCGACCGCTCGCTCGTCAAACTCGCGCAGGACAAGCTCCCGCCCGTTTCGCCCCATCTGTGCGGCCAAATTTTCGTCGTTTAGTAAAATTTCTATCTTTGCGGCTAGATCGGCGGAGCTTTTCGCCTCGCAAAGCAGGCCGTTAAAGCCGTTCGTTACGGCCTCGTTGCAGCCCGCTACGTCGCTAGCAACGACCGGCCTACCCATACTCATCGCCTCTAAAACCGTGCGCGGAAAGCCCTCTTTGTAGCTTGGAAGCGCAAGCAGATAGCTAGCCTTTAAAAGCCCCGGCACATCGTCTCTAGCGCCCAGATACCGCACGGCGCCGCCCTTTAAAAACTTCGCGTCGGCTGTGCTTTTGTTTCCTTCAAAGCCTTCGCCCGCAAATACAAACGCGCAGTCCTCGCGCCCGCGCAAAAGCTCGGCCGCCTCGTAAAACTCGCGCACGCCCTTGTGCCACATCGCGCGCGCTATCATCAGTACGATCTTTTTGCCGCGCAGATCCTCGCCCAAATTTGCGGCCGGTACGCTATTTTCGTCAAATTTGAGCGTATCCACGCCAACGCTTTTTATCTTAAAAATTTTCTCTTCGGCAATCAGCCCGCGAGCTATAAAATACGCCGGATCGGCCTCGTTTACAAAGACGCAGCCGTCGCTCATCTTTAGCGCTTTTTTATAAAGCGTCTCGATCGCGGCGCGCACCAGACGGGTTTTTAGGTCGTTATCGATATAAAAGCTACCCAGCCCCTCAACCAAATTTATCACGCGCTTTATGCCCGCTTTTTTAGCCGCAAAGGTGCCAAACACGTTTGATTTATGCGCCGAGGTTTGCAGTAGGTCTAAATTTAGCCCGCGCAAAATCTCGGCTAGTTTTTTTGAGTTTTCAAGCACGGTTAGGGGATTTAGGCTCGCGCGGTCAAGCTCGTATGTCACGCAGTTAAACTCGCTTTTTAGCCTATCCGTATACTCGCCCTTTGGCGCGATAGCAAAAACCTCGTGCCCGAGCCGCTTTAGCTCGCGCATTATCGGCGCGCGGAAAAAATAAATGCTCATATCGGCGTGAGATAAAAATCCAAATTTTGCCATACTATGCCGCCTTTTCTGACTTTTTCGCCGATATTCGCTCAAGGTGGCTCGCCGAGTCGCGACGATAATTTGTATCGTCTCGGCCCACATCGGCGTGACTCAAAAATCCAAATTTAGCCATTTTTAAAATTTTCCTTTAAATTTTGCGCCCTCATCTTAGCAACCTATAAATTTTAACCGCGCCGTTTAAAACGACCGGCTCAAATAGCTCTTTGTCGTAGTTTTCGAGCACGAAAAGCTGTATGTAGGCCGAGTTTAGCACCGCTTCGTCAAGCACCAAAAACCGCCTGTAATCCTTCATAAAAATGAGATAAATTTTACCGTCCGCGTTCATCTCGTGCTTTTTGACGACCAGTTTATCCTTTTCGTCGTAGCTTGTTTCAAAGTACGTATTTACGGATATTTCGCGCTCGCCGATATAGACCTTGGACGCGTCGCCCGATACGCTAAACCCTCCGCCGATATTTATCGTATCGCCATCCACCGAGTAGGGTTTGCCCGGATAAAATATCGCTCCGTACTCCTCGCCGCTGTTTAGATCGAGGTTTGAAAAGCGCAAAACGGCGCTAAAGATATCGATCATGGAGTCAGGCAGATAATAATAAATCTCGCGCGTTTTTTGCGGCGGGCGAAAATCCTTGCTATTTAGCGAATACAAAAACGAATTTACGCTAGTGGCGTTGTAGTCCTTCATCATTTGGTTCAAATTTAACCCAAATCTCTCGCTAAAATTTCGCTCGGTGTACTCGACTTCTAGGCGCGCCATATTTGCCGACATACGCTGGTTGCTAGCAAGAGCAAAGCTCACGGCAAAGTTATCCCTGCCTAGGTGCTTGCCACCGTCTATGAGGGTCTTGACGTCTGCGTAGTAGCGGATCGGATAGCCGTAGTCCCACCACGCCAGCACGTAGTCCTCGCGCCCCGCGATCTTGTGCAGTTTATCTAGGCTCTCGACCTCGCTTTTTGCAAAGACCGTGCCGACTTTGTAGCCGTAAATGTGCTCTAAGCAAGGCATCAAAGAAAGCGCGGCGATGCAAAAGACGCAAATTTTTTCTAAAAGCGCGTGTTTTTTGAGCGAGCTTAACCCTGAAACCATAAAATAAGCCGCCCCGCAAATAAGCGCCGCCGCCGCAAGCGTGGCTAGATATACGCCAAAGCTCGCCTCGCCGTCAAAATTTGGCGCGAAAACGGGAGATTTGCCGTGTAAAAGGCTGTAATATTTATCAAAATATAAAAAGAAAAACGCAAAAAACGCCGCTAAACAAACGGTGCAAAATTTGTCTAAAATTTTATCTTTTTTAAAAAAACTCACGCAAAGCGCCGCAAAATATCCAAATCCTATCGCCATCACGGGCACGGAGTAGATCGTAAACCTAAGCCCGCCTTTTAGCGCCAAAAACCCAAGCAGCAGCATCGGAAGCGCGAGTAAAAAGGAGCGAAATTTAAGACAAAGCGCCGCGACTCCTACGAGCGATAAAGCAAAAGTAACGATATGCCCGCTGATACGCTTAGCAAAGGCGTTTATCGACTCAAACTCAAACGAATAATCGCTCATTTCCATTATCGTTTTATTTACGTTGTAAAAATGAAAAACCGGCTCACTACTCTCGGAAACTCCGCGAAATATGTAAAATTTAAGCTGAAATAAAATTTGATTTAGTCCGCCGCTATAACCCAGAAGCGCGACGGCTAAAGCAAGACAAGCCGCGATAGCGCGCTTATCCCAGATCTGCGGACGAAATCTCATCGCTAGATAAAGCGCGACCGCAAGCGCACTTTTGGCGTAAAAATCGATATAGGTAAGTGCGACTATCATCAAAATAGCCGCTTCGTAATTTAGCGCGTTTTTCCTATCGAAAATCAAAGTATAGAGCAAAAATGCGCCCAGCATCGCAAAATTTAGCGAGTACGAGCTAGGATACCACCAGTCGTTTATCAGGATAAAAATCGGGATAAAAATGAGGTCGTTTACGTTTTTTTTCTGCGCGAGGCGTATCATCGCCCAGACGCTAAATGCAGGCAGCACGATCGTGAGCATATCGGTGTCGTAGTAGCCGGCCATCGTGCGGTTGTAGTAGCTGTTTGCGATGCTAGCTAGCAGCGCCGCCGCAAAGCCCATGCCAGGCGTCTCGTACTCTTTGGCTATCAAAATCACGGGAATAACGATAAGCGAGCTAAAAAACACGCTCATGTAAAGCAAAATGGTCTCGAAGCTAAAAGGTAAAATTTGATACAAAAAATACGTAAGCGTCGGCATCGAACGGCCGTAGTAGCTAAGGTCGTTTGGCTGATGAAAGCCCGCTATCATATCGCGCGCGCCCTCGGCAAAGGCATAGCCGTCGTTAGTGCTAATCATGAGCTGATCGTTCCAGAAAAAGTGCTGATATTCGCCCGCCCAATACACCCAGTACAGCCTGCAAACCACGCTAAAAGCAAACGCCGCAAGTATCAAAAAGAAAGTCTGTTTTGAAAATTTAAATTTATCCAAGAGTCCCGAAATTTTACTCGCCATTTTCACCCTCTAAATATCCTATGAGCTGCGCCGCGACGGCGTTTTTATCAAATTTTACTACACGGCCATACGCTCTTTTTTCATAATCTCGCCTTAAATTTTCATCCTCAAGCGCTCGCCTCATCGCCGAATCCATTGCTTTTTCGTCGTCAACGGGCACGAGGACGCCGTATTCATCGTCGCCCAGAAGCTCCCTAGCGCCGCTTTTGTGATTGGTGGAGATGATAAATTTCTTGCAAGCAAGCGCCTCTAAAAGCACGTTTGAAAAGCCTTCAAACCGCGAAGCGCAAAGGAAACACTGCGCGTTTTTGATAAATTTAAACGGATTTTTATCCGTACCTAGCAGCTTTACGCGCTCGCCTACGCCAAGCTCGTCGATCAAATTTTGAAGCTCGCCTTGCAAAGGCCCTTTACCAAGGATCCCAAGCGTCGCGCGCTCGTCTTTTAAATTTGCGATTATTTTTATTAACATCGCTTGATTTTTACCGCTATCGAGCCGCCCGATATTTAGAAAAAACGGCTTAAATTTGCCCTCTAGCGGCTCATCGGCAAGAGTTTTTATCGCAGCCAAATCGACCGCGTTATATAACACCTTAGTTTTTGCGGCGTCGCAGCCGAAATTGCGCACGAGATCATCGGCGTTTCCCTGCGCGTTAGCAAGGATAAGATCGGCTTTTGGATAGAGCGCCTTAACTAAAATTCTATTCGCAAATCCGCTAAGGCCGCTTTTATAGATGACCGACGGACAGCTACGCTCGCTTATCACCATCCGCCCTTTTACTCCGGCGATCCTTGCTAAAAGCGCGATATAACAAGGCCGGTTCATTAAGACAAAATGCAGGTCGATAGCCAAATCGTCGCAAAGTTTTTTATAATTTAAGGCTAAAAACGGAAACAAAAGCCCCAAACGAAAAAGCTTTTTTACGCCGCTTTCATAAGGATCTGAGCGCTCGAGGAAGTGAATTTTAACCGCGCTTGGTATCTCGTAGGCTACGACCTCGCTCATCAAAACTAGATGAACTTCGTATTTTTCGCACAAAGTCGGGAGTAAATTTGAGACCACGCGCTCTGCACCGCCCGGCCCCATCGAGTATAGAAAAACGGCTAATTTTTTCATTCGCCGTGCGTTTTTTTGTATATCCAAACGCGAATTTTAGTTAAAAATAAAATCATCGACTTTGGAAACGGGCTTAAGATCAGCATCGCCAGCGCTTCTTTTGTAAATTTAAATTTGAGGCTTTTAAAAAGATAGTCGTACATTTTTTTGTATTCGCCGCCGAATTTGGCATAGTACGCCGCCATTTTGTATAGGATCGCGATGTGAGCGTCGTTTACGCGAAATTTCGGCTCAGCCGAATTTGAGCCGTTTGCGCTAGCTTGAGCATTTTTCTCGGCGATTTTTTGCAAAATCAGCTCCGCAGTCATCGCGTAGCCTTTCATTATGCAAAGCGGACGCTTAAACGAGTTTATCGTGACGCTGTCGCTGCGGTGAAAGCGGTAAATACGCACCGCATCGTGCAGATAGTAAGCAGGAAGGTCAAAAAGATAGATCCAAAGCGTATTTTCACTACCGTAAAGCCCCTTTTTAAAGCGTCTCTGGCCGATGGCGTCGCGGCGAAACATTATCAAAAACTCGCCCGTTATCTTGCCGTCGTAGTAGTCTTGCGGCGAAATTTCCCCGCTTTTACTCAGTCCAAATCCCGAAAATTTCGTCGTCGGCTCGCCGTCGATCTCAAAATAACAGTTCGCCCAGACGCTAGCATACCCCTGCTCTAGCACGGCCGCCATCTTGCTTATGGCGCCCTCTATCAGCAAATCATCGTCGTCTAGTATCACGAAAGCATCGCCGCTAGCGTGGTCAAAGCCGTTATTTTTATTGCCGTTTGGGCCGCGATCGTAGGTTTGGTTTAGGACGTATTTTACGTTGTCAAATTTAGCGACATAGCTCTGCGCGAGCTCGCGCGTGCCGTCGTTTGAGTTGTCGTCGCTGATTATGATCTCTTTATTTTCGTAGTCTTGAGCCAGCGCGCTTTTTAGGGCGGCTTCAAAAAGCTCTTTGCGGTTGTAAGTTGGGATTATTATGCTTACTTTTAGCATTTTAGTTCTTTATATTTTGCGTGATAAAATCCATCCACTTTTGATAAATTTGATCGGTTTTAAAGGCGTTTTTGCGCTCGTTGGCGTTTTTTACCAGCTCTTGCCTAAGTTCCTCGTCGCGCATTAAAAGTTCGATTTTGCTTCCGAGCGCTTTTACGTCGTCTATCGGCACCAAAAATCCGTCCTTGCCGTCCTCGATGAGCTCTTTTGCGCCGCTTGTAGCAGTCGCCACCCTGGCGCAGTTAAAAAATACGCTCTCGATTAAAACATTCGGCAAGCCCTCGGTTTTGGAGCTTGAGACTAGGATTTTAGATCTTTCGTAAAGCGAAGCGACGTCGCTCGTTTGCCCGATAAATTCGGCATTTAGATGCAGTTGCTCGTGCGCGATAAGCTCTAGCCTTTGCCTCTCTTCGCCCGCACCCGCTATCACGATTTTCCAGTTTTTTAATAGCTCTTTATCGACTAGGCTCATGGCCTTTAAAAATACGTCGCAGCCTTTAAGCGAGATGAGACGGCCGACGAAAAGGATGATATTTTCCTTCGGCAAGCCCTGTTTTTTGGCTTCAAACATCGGATTGTACATCACGGTTTTATTTTTTACGAAGCTATAGTATTCGTAGTCTTCTTTTGTAAGCACCGTTAGGCCACTAGCTAGCGGATAGAGCAAACGGCGCAAAAACAGCCAGCCGCGCCCTTTGAAAAAATCGGCGCTTGAATGCTCGCTGATAAAAAGCGGCTTGTTTATAAATAAATTCGACAAAATCACGTTGATATTGGTGCTATCCATCGAAGAGATAACGACGTCAAAACCGCCGTTTTTGATCAAATTTCGCTGATAAAAAAACTTTTTCACACGCCTGATTAAATTTGCAAAAAAGCCCTTTTTTACCATCGGGAAAGGCAGATCTATCAGCTTTATCCTCTCGTCTAGCTCGTAAAACGGCGGTTTGGTGTCAAATTTTAAAAGCGTTACGTCGTGAAATTTCGCAAAATAGCTCGCTAGCAAGCTCATAACGCGCTCGGCGCCGCCTGCTTGCAGGGTCGAAATTATAAATAAAACCTTCATTCTCTCTCCAAATTTTAATCAATGCGCGAAAATTTAATAAATCTTCAAAATTATTGATTTTATAAATTTTGAGCTTTATAATCGCTTAGTTTCCTATCTTTTAAATATCCGCTCATAGCCTAAAATTGCCGCTTCAAAGCGCGTTGCGGCGACATATTTTAAGCTGTTTAGGCGAGCTAGAGGCGAGACTTTTACCTGCGCTCTTTGCACCCGCTCGGCTTGGATATTTGAGTCTGTTAGATCGGTTGGATGCGCGAAAATATCGCTAAAATACATCTTTAAGCCGTTTTGCAAAAGCAAAATCCGCCAAAAATCAGCCACGCAAAGCGCCTTTTTGTGCGTTTGCAAGATCTTTTCTGCCGCGCGCCTATCAAGCACGTAAGCAGCCGCTCGGTAAATCGTGCCGTAAGATCGCTTTGAGACTAGCCAAAAATCATCTTCTAACTTTTTACCAAAGGCGCTAAATCGCCCCTCCAGCCCGTCTTGCGCGCCGCAAATGAGAGCCGAACCCTCATCCATCTTTGCAGCCGTTTCAAACGCTTTGTTTACGCCGTCCTCGTCCCCGATAACGTCGTCTTCCAAAATGAGCGCAAATTTGGCGTCGCTTTTTAAAAACTCCTCGTAAGCGCGCACGTGAGAGAGCGAGCAACCGACCTCGGACGGGCTTAATAACCTGCCGTAAGCCTCGAGGCTAGCTAACGCGTATCCGTAGTACTCCTTTGCGCTCATAGTCCTGCCGTCGGTTGCCTCGACGAGTTTAAATTCGCCGTAGTTTTTAAACCGCTCTTTTAGCTTTTGCCTGCGCGCCTCATCGCTTTTTAGCGAGATAACGAATACTAAATTTTTCATCTTTTAAACTTCGATTTGATTTTATTTATCACGATTAGTTGTTCTCTTTTGTCAAATATCAAAAATAGGCTCGCGGCGTATCCCACTGCAAGCAAAACCGCCGAATACGCGGCAAATTCGCTCCAGCTTGAAATTTGCACGAAATTTCGTAGCCAAAAAAATAGTCCGCAAACTGCCGCGAAAACGGCTAAATTTTTTAAATAAACGCCGTAAAAAGTCGTAAGCGGCAAGCTCAAATTTAACGCAGCGTTTATGAGATCAAATCCCAAAATGCGCACCGAATAAAGCGCGGCGCCGACGGCCGTCATACCGTAAATGCCGTAAGGTGTAAATTTAAGCACGGCAATCTGCGCCAAAATCGTGCCAGCACCCAAAATAGTGTTTGCTATCGCTGGGCGTTTTAGTTTATTCGTCGCGCCGTCGAGATTAAAAAGCGAAAAAACGTAGCTGATAAATATAATCGGCACTAGAGTTATCATCGAGAGATTATAGATTAGACTTATCTCGTCCGCGCTTTTAAACGGCAACCAAAGCGTATAAAATTCGCGCCCGAAAGCCACGAAAATAGCCGCCGGCACGCTCATGACAAATGCCGTAACTCGCATCGAAAATTTAGCCTCCGCAACAAGCGCGGTCAAATTTGATTTAGAGTAGTGCTCGACGAATTTTGGCGCAAATATCGCGCTAAGCTGCGCCACAAAGCTCTCTAAAATGATCGGAGCCGCCTTTGAAACGGCTAAAATTCCCGTTGCGTTGCCGCTTAAAAATATGTTGCAGATAAACAGATCCATGCCGCTCATAAGCACACGGTTTAGGGCGTTAAAGCTATTATAGACGCCAGATTTCAAAAGCTCTTTTATCCGCGTAAAGTCAAATTCGCGCGGGTTAAATTTAAGCTCCGGAGTGATACGGTGCGAAACCCAAACGCTCGTAAAAAAAACAAAGAGCGACGCGACTAGAGCGGAGATCGCGATATATGCGATCATCGGTCTGAAAAAATAAAAAAGCGCCACGATGAGAGCGGCCAAAATAGCGCTAGACGCGGCGTTGCGAACAGAGATGATGTAGAGCTTGTTTTTGATAAACATCGAGACGCTGATGACGCCGTTAAAAAGCCCTACGCAAAAATTTATAAAATAAAACGCGAAAGTAAGCCGCACGTCGCCTAGCAGCGCGTCGCTCACGTTTAGCACGCTTTGTAAATTTAAGATAAAAACGCCAGCGCCCAGCAAAATCAGAACGCAAAAAAAGATATTTACGACTAGAACCGACGAGTAGTAGGCGTTTGCAGCGCGCGTGCCCCCTCTGTGCCACTCGTACGCGACGAAGCGGCCGCTAACGGAGTTTATCGCAGCAGTTACGACTAAAGCGTAGGCCACGATAGCGTTAGATAGCCCGACAAAGCCGTAGGCTTCGTTGCCTAGGCTTCTTAGAATGTAGGGCGTGAGGAAAAAATTTATCCCCATCGAGACGATAAAAACGACGATGGAGCTGATCAAATTTACGAGCATTACAGCCTTGCATCGGCGTTTTCGTAAACGTTTTTGATATCGTAAACGAGCGCTTTGCTAAATTTTAACCCTTTAAATTTATCGTGAGCGACGGCAATCACGACGCAGTCGTAGTCCGCCTCGTCAAAGCTTTTTAGCGGTGCGATACCGTATTCGCGCTTTACCTCCGCTTCGTCCGCCCACGGATCGTAGACGTCCACGCGGCAACCAAAATCCCTAAGCTCCTCGATCACGTCTATCACGCGCGAGTTGCGGATGTCGGGGCAGTTTTCCTTAAACGTAAGCCCAAGCACCAAAACGCGAGCCGAATTTATCAAAACGCCCCTTTTTATCATTAGTTTTACGACCTGATCGGCGGCGTATTTACCCATATTGTCGTTTATACGGCGACCTGCTAGGATCATCTCGGGATGAAAGCCAAGCTCCTGCGCCTTGTGCGTGAGATAATAAGGATCCACGCCGATGCAGTGGCCGCCCACTAGCCCCGGACGGAAATTTAAGAAATTCCACTTCGTGCCCGCCGCCTGTAAAACGGCGTTCGTGTCGATGTTCATCTTGTTAAATATCATCGCAAGCTCGTTCATAAAGGCGATGTTTATATCGCGCTGCGTGTTTTCTATCACTTTGGCAGCCTCGGCGACCTTGATAGTAGGCGCTTTGTGCGTGCCGGCCGTTATGATCGAGCGGTAGACCTCATCGACCTTGTCGGCTACCTCGGGCGTCGAGCCGCTAGTAATTTTTTTGATTTTAGTTACGGTGTGCTCTTTGTCGCCAGGATTTATGCGCTCCGGCGAGTATCCGCAGAAAAAGTCCTCGTTAAATTTAAGCCCGCTTTGCTCAAGCAGCGGCACGCAAATCTCCTCCGTAACGCCCGGATACACGGTGCTTTCATACACGACGATATCGCCCTTTTTTAGCACCTTAGCGACGCTTTGCGTGGCTTTTACGACGGGCGTCAAATCAGGGCGCTTGTTTTTGTCTATCGGCGTCGGGACGGTAACGATAAAGAAATTACACTCCTTTATATCGTCCAAATTTAGGCTAAATTTCATACCGTTCTCTATCGCTTTTTTCATCTGCTCGCCGCTAAGCTCCAGCGTGCGGTCATATCCGCTTTTAAGCTCCTCGATGCGGGCAGCGTTTACGTCAAAGCCCGTGACTTCGTATTTCTCGCTAAACGCCGCCGCCAAAGGCAGCCCGACGTATCCTAGTCCGATAACGGCTATTTTCATTTATTTTTCCTTTTTAATTTTTTTGATTCTATCGTTTTTACGCGTTCATACACTCTTATTTCCGCGCCTACGCCTTGCGGAGTTATGATTTTAATAGGGCTAACGCCCGGTAAAATTTGAGTGAGCTCATAATAAACCCGCCTCTTTTTCTTTCCGTCCTTGCAGAGCATCATCGTTTGCGCTAGCTCGTCACCGCCGCTAAATTCGTAATAAATCCCGCGCGCGTCCTCTTTTTCCTCCAGCTTTCCGCCTAGCAAAAAGGCGAAGTTGCAGTCGGTTTTTATTTCTTTTAAAAACGCGACTTCGTATTTAAAATAATCAGGCGGCATCTTTGAGATAGGTAGCTCGAAAATATTTTCCTCGGTTTTAGCTGCGTTTTCGCCCGCCAAAAGCGCAAACGGCAACGCGCAAGCCGCGATAAAAAGTAAAATTTTCCTCATGATTTCACTCCTATTTGGAAATACTTAAAGCCCAAATTTGCCAGATTTTTCGCGTCGTATTGATTGCGTCCGTCAAAGATCACGGCGTTTTTTAGCCGCTGTTTCATCTCCGTAAAATCAGGCGACCTAAACTCGCTCCACTCGGTAACCAGCGCGAGCGCGTCGGCTCCGTTTAACGCGTCGTATTTGTTTGGGGCGAATTTTAAATTTGAGTTAGGTAGATATTTTTTAGCTTCGTTTGCGGCTTTTGGATCGTAGGCGACGACGTTTGCACCCGCGTTTTCTAGCGCCTTTATAAGCACTAGCGAGCTAGCTTCGCGCATATCGTCAGTGTTTGGTTTAAACGCTAGCCCCCAAATCGCCACCGTTTTGCCGCTCAAATTTCCGCCGAAAAATGCTGAAATTTTTTCAAAAAGCACCGTTTTTTGCGCCGCGTTTCTAGCTTCCACCGCGCTTAAAACCTGCGGCTCAAAGCCGTTTTGCCTAGCAGTGTAGATGAGCGCCTCGACGTCCTTTGGAAAGCAGCTGCCTCCGTATCCGCAGCCAGGATATATAAAGCTATAGCCGATGCGAGAGTCGCTGCCGATGCCTTTTCGCACCAAATTTACGTCCGCCCCCACGCGTTCGCAGATACCCGCGATCTCGTTTATGAAGCTGATTTTAGTCGCTAGCATCGCGTTTGCGGCGTATTTGGTCATCTCGGCCGATTTCACGTCCATAGCGATAAAGCGGTCGTGATTTTTCATAAAAGGCGCGTAAAGCTCGCGCATGACGCCTTGCCCCCACTCGCTGCTAGCGCCCACTACTACGCGATCGGGCTTTAAAAAGTCCTCGACCGCCGCACCCTCTTTTAAAAACTCGGGGTTTGAGACGACTTCAAATTTGACGTCCAGGTTTCTTTTTTTTAGCTCGCCGGCGATCACCTCGCTAACCTTTTCCGCCGTGCCCACGGGGACGGTTGATTTATCCACGACGATTAGCGGCGAGGTTAAATTTTGTCCGATACTTTTTGCGACTTCTAGCACGTAGCGTAGATCAGCCTGCCCGTCCGCGCCCATAGGCGTTCCGACCGCGATAAAAAGCACGCTAGCGTGCGCCAAGGCCTCTTTTATATCGACGCTAAATTTAAGCGCGCCGTTTGCCCTGCACTCGGCCACGATCTCGCCAAGACCTGGCTCATAGATCGGTATGACGCCGTTATTTAGGGCATTTATCTTGGCTTCGTCTACGTCCACGCATATGACGTCGTTGCCCATTTTAGCGAGACATGCGCCGCTAACTAGCCCCACGTAGCCAGTGCCTACGACTGCGATCCTCACAGCCTCTTCTCCCACTCAAGTGCGGTTTTTATGATGAGCGCGAGATCCTCTCTCTTAGGTCGCCAGCTAGTTAAATTTCTTATCTTTTTGGGCTTTGCGATGAGGCGCGCTGGATCGCCCTGCCTGCGAGGCGAGTTAATAACCTTAAAATCAACCCCGCTTACTTTTTTAGCCGTTTCTATAACCTCTTTTACGCTAAAGCCGCGGCCGTAGCCGACGTTAAAGGTTTGGCTTTTTTCATGCTCGTTTAGATACTCTAGCGCGCTTAGATGCGCGTCTGCTAGGTCGCTAACGTGAATGTAGTCTCTCACGCAGGTGCCGTCTGCGGTAGGATAGTCGCTGCCAAAAATTCCCATACTCTCGCGCTTACCCAGAGCCGTCTGCGTCGCGACTTTGATTAGATGCGTGGCGTTTGGATAGTTTTGTCCGATGAGCCCCTCTTCGTCGGCGCCCGCGACGTTAAAGTAACGCAAAATCGCAAATTTGAAATTTTCATTTGAAGCGGCGTAGTCTTTGATGATCCACTCGCTCATTAGCTTGCTTCGGCCGTACGGATTTATCGGATTTGCCGCGGTTTGCTCATCGACCTCGCCGATCTCGGGCTCGCCGTAAACGGCAGCAGTGGAGCTAAATATAAATTTATTTACGCCGTACTGCTTGCAATAGGTCAAAATTTTGGCTACGTTTGCGGTGTTGTTTAGGTAGTATTTTAGCGGCTCTTGCGTGCTTTCAAATACCTCGATAAATGCGGCAAAATGGATAATCGCGTCAAATTTGCCCTCCGCAAAAATCCCGCTTAAATCATCCTCCAAATTTGCCTTTACGAACTTAAATTTACCGATTTTCTCAAGCGCGTCAAGCGCCTTTGTAGTGCCTTTGCAGAGATTATCCACGACCGTTATCTCGTGTCCGCCTTGCTTTAAAAGCGCCTTTAGCACGTGAGAGCCGATGTAGCCCGCTCCGCCTGTTATTAAAATTTTCATAAATTTACCTTTTGAAATTTAGATTTTCCGATTTTATCATAAAAGATAAAAAGGTAAAATAAAAAATGCAGCGTTGCTAAACCCGCACGTTAAATTTAGCCGTCTTATCACGCGCTTAGCGTAAATTTACGGCACCGACCTCAAAGCGACCGGCAGGCAAATTTGCCCGAAACGGCCAAATTTAATCCTCTCTAACCCGCAAAAATACCGGAAACCTCGGCACTCCTTTTGCGGTTAAATTTTGATATTTGTAGGTTATTATAGAGCCGATCTTGGGCGGGTTTGCACGGTTACGATCGCTAAAGCCCGAGCCTACCTTAAATTTGACTCCGTGCGGGATCTGCTTGTCTTGGGTTGAGCCGGCCGCGCCGAGCGATTTGCATGTTACCGAGCCCATGAGTCCCGCATACTTACCCGTGCCCGCATTTATCGCCGTTACTTCGCACTCGGCGTCTTTAAATTTTTTGTATTTCAGAGCGTTTTTACTTCGTTTTTGCTCGTATGGCGCGTTTGGCTCGCGCACGACGGCACCCTCTCCGCCATTTGCGATGATGGCCTCCGCAAATGCCTCAAATTCGGCATTATCTTTTACTTTTACTTGTTTGATTATCTTTAAATTTTGCCCTGATTGCGGATTTTGCAAAATAAATTTTTCAAGCTCGCTAAGGCGCTCTAAAAGCCCGCCGCTAGCCTCAGGCACGTCAAAAACGTAGAATTTGATATCGCTCCACGCTGCCTCATTTGGCGTTTTATCCATCACTATTGATTGTATTTTTTCAAATTCGCCCCGCGCTGTGTAAAGCTCGCCGTCGAGCGCAAATGACGGAAAATGCGCGCTCCAGCCCTCGGATGCGGCTAAAATTTTACCGTTTCGTGAACGCAAATTTCGCCCGTCCCAGTAGGCGCGTACACCGTCGAGCTTCTCGCTAGCTAGCCAGCCGCCGACGTTTTGGCCTTTGTATTCGCTAAGTTTTAAAAGCTCAAATTTATCTTTTTTAGCAGTATCTGCACTTGCTGCATTGTTTAGATTTTCGCTCTGCGCCGCCAAAGCAAAATTTAAAAAGGTAGCCAAAAATAGCGCAAAAAATCTCAAATTTTAACCCCGTAAAACTCGCAGTACCACTCGATAAACCTAGCCACCCCGTCATTTACGCTAGTGTTTGGCTTGTAGTCAAAGTCAACTACCAGATCGCTCACGTCCGCAAAGGTTGCAGGCACGTCGCCGGCTTGCAGCGGGAGGAAGTTTTTCTCTATCTCGCGGCCGATTTTTAGCTCGACGGCCTTGACGTAGTCCATGAGCTCGACGGGGCTATTATTGCCGATATTATAGACCTTAAACGGCGCGCTAGAGGTGGCTGGATCGGGATGCTTCGCGTCCCACGCTGGGTTTGGCTTGGCGGGGTTGTCGATGCATTTAATTATGCCCTTTACGATGTCGTCCACGTAGGTAAAGTCGCGCTTCATCTTGCCGTAGTTAAAGACGTCGATTTTCTTGCCTTTTAGCGCGGCGTCGACAAATAAAAACAGCGCCATATCAGGGCGTCCCCACGGACCGTAAACGGTGAAAAATCGCAGTCCCGTAGTCGGCACGCCAAAGAGGTGCGAGTACGTGTGCGCCATCATTTCGTTGCTTTTTTTAGTCGCGGCGTAGAGGCTGATCGGGTGATTTACGCCCTCGTGCGTAGAAAACGGCATATTTTCGTTTAGGCCGTAGACCGAGCTCGAGCTTGCGTAGACTAGATTTTTAGTTTGGTTGTGGCGGCAGCATTCAAGGATATTCATAAAGCCGGTGACGTTGCTGTCAATGTAGGCTTGCGGGTTTATGAGCGAGTAGCGAACGCCTGCCTGCGCGGCCAAATTTACGACGCAGTCGAATTTCTCCTTCCCAAAAAGCTCTTTCATCGACTGGGTATCGGCTAGATCGGCTTTTATAAATTTTAAATTAGGCTGCGTTTTTGAGGTGATAAGCTTGCCATAATCTATCTCGCTCACGTCAAAGCCGGCCGTTTTTAGGCGCGCGAGCTTTAAATTTACGTCGTAGTAGTCGTTTATCACGTCGTATCCGACGACCTCGTCGCCTCTTTTTACGAGGGCGTTTGCCAAGTGAAATCCGATAAATCCCGCCGTTCCGGTTACTAAAATTTTCATATTTTTTCCTTTGCGATTTGACGCTATTTTAGCGTATTTTAAAAATCAAAGCTCTCAAATAAAATTAGCGCCAACTCTACGAACAACGCGCTAAGCCGAGCAAACATCCAAGCCCCCAACCTACGAAAAAAGTACCGTAAAAAGCCGCCCCGACTACAAATACGGCGGGAAAAGCCACTATCATCCCCGCGCTAGCGACGGGCAAACCAACGATCATCGCGGCACCGCCGAGATCTATCCCCGCACCGCCGCTGCTTGCACCTATTTTTTCGCAATCTACATTCGTATATACTTTGATTGGATTTTGAAATTTACCCGAGGTTAAAATTTCTTTTCTTTTAGCGTCGCTTATATTTGCCGTACTTCCGCTTAGATAATAATAACCGGTTATATATCCGGACTCCAAAAAGCTTTTTATAGTCTGAGACCCTTGCATATTTTTGCTTGGATCAAACATCTCAAAAGACGCTTTTAGCGCAGCATATCTCTCATCCGAAAATAGCTTTTTATCAAGAAAAATGACGTATGTTCCGACCATCTTTTCATCGTTGCCGTATATGCAAATAGACGCAAAATCGTCTTTTATGTCATTTGCAAACTCGCTAGCGTAAAAGCGTTTGGCTTCGTCTATTTTTGCCGTTTTGTTTAGCCTAAAGCTATATTTGTCGCCGACGACGTAGTATCCGTCGTTATACGCATAAAGTCCTTGTATCTCGTCTATTTTTTTGACGCCGGCGCTTTTATCTGCGCAACCTGAAAATAGCAATGCAAATATCGCCGAAAAAGCTACGATCTTTTTATACATCGGTTATCCTTTTATTTTATAAATATTAAACTATATATACTTGCTGAAATTAAATTACGCTTTAACAAAAGCAAGCCTTTTAAATTTAGCCAAACTAGCAAAATACGCTAAATTTGCGCCCGTTCTCACTGCTCGTCTAAATTTATCTCGGGCATATTTTCTTCGGTGTAGTACTCCTCTGACCCGGCCTGCTCGTCGTCGTCATTAAGCTCCGGCTCATCCTCGTAGTTTTGCGTTTCAAGGCGCACCAGCTCGCGATCGACCGCCTCGCAAAACACCGGCGTATAGCCCATCTGCGCGCAGTTTGCCCCGAGCCACTCGCTCATCACCGAGATATCGTCCGCGTAATCATCCAGCGTCAAATTTCCGCGCAAAAGCTCGTATTTTAGGAAAAGCCAGTAGGTGTTTAGCACGTCGCTTTCGCAGTATTCGTTGATCTTATCTATTTTGCCGTCAAAAAACAGCTCCATCACTTGATCGCCGTGCACGTCGTATTTACCGGGCAAATTTAAGCTAGCGCACAGCGTATCGAGCTTTAGCCCGCGCACGGAACCAAACTCGCTCACGTGGTCAAGCAGATCAAAGTGAAATTTACCGCTGTACCTGTCGCGGTAGTTGCCGTCCCATTTGCCTTTGCCAAGCTCCTTGTTTTCGACCTCGTAAAAGCTCGGAAACGAGACGTTGTACCTCATCGCGCGCGTTAAAATCATCGGCAGATCAAAGCCGCGCCCGTTAAAGCTCACTAGGCGCGGATTGTGCGAGTTTACGAAGCCGATAAATTTATTTAGGATTTCGCGCTCGTTTGCACCCTTCATCGTGCTTACGCGCAAAAATTTACCGTACTCGTCCGCCATCACGGCTGAAATCGCCACGACGCGGTGAAACATCACCGGCAAAAACTCGCTTCCGCTTGCTGTCTTTTGCGCGGCAAATGCCTGCCTCGCCACCTCCGCGTCGCTTCCCTCAAAGCCGTAAATTTTACGCAAAAGCGCGGTATCGGGCACCGTCTCGCAGTCAAAAACGCAGATATAATTTTTAGCCATTTCAAACCTTTTTTAGCTATTTTTGCCTAAAATGATAGCTAAAAATCTTTATAAAAGCGGTAAATGAGTAAAAATTTAAGCCCAAACATCGCCGTTATCAAGCTCTCCGCCCTGGGCGATATCGTCCATGCGGCAACCGTGCTACAGTTTATCAAAAAGCACTTGCCGCAAGCCAAAATAACGTGGTTTGCCGACGCTAAATTTAGCGAGATTTTATTCCTTTGTCCGCAAATTTCGCGCGTCGTATCGCTACCGCTAAAAAACGGCGAATACAAAAAAAGCTTGGAGCTGATCGCGTCTGCTAAGCAAGAGGGCAAATTTGACTACGTAATCGACCTGCAAGGGCTGATCAAATCCGCCGCGGTTGCGAAGCTTCTTGGCAAAAATAGCTACGGATTTGATAAATTTAGCGTGAAAGAACCGCTCGCGGCGCTGTTTTACGGGCATAAATTTAGCTGCGACTACGCCCAAAATATCATCTTGCGAAATTTGGACCTTACGGCTTTTGCCTTAGGCTTTAGTTTTAGCGAGGATGAAATTTTATCCAAACAGCCTTGTTTTAGCGCCTCGCAAAGTAAATTTGATAGCTCGAAAAAGAAAATTTTGATAGCGCCTTTTGCTAGCGAGCCGAGTAAAATTTACGATAAATTTGGAGACGTTATCGCTCTGCTAGACGAGCCGCAAAATGAAATTTTCGTCTGCTTTAACGGCGAAAAAGAGGAGAAAAAAGCCCTAAATTTGATCCAAAACTCAAACGCGAAAACTCTAAATTTGAACCTAAAAGAGCTCGTGAGCTTCATCTCAAGCTGCGATCTGGTTATCGGCAACGATAGCGGCGTGACGCATATCGCCTGGGCGCAAAACCGCCCCTCTATCACGCTTTTTGGCAACCGACCCGCAGAGCGAAACGCTTACGCGACGCCCGTAAATTTAACGCTGGATGCCGGCAAAAAAATAGACGCGAAAAAGATAGATAAAAGCGACTTTTGCGTGCGAGATATCGCGCCGCAGGATATCGCAAACGCGGCAAAAAGGCTACTTGATGCGTGATTTATTTTACCTTTGGCTTTATAGATTTTTTAAATTTATCTTTACCGTTACGCCCGCGTTTTTGCTGGATCCTTTTTTAAATTTCATCGCGTTTTTGTTTTATAAATTTGACGCCAAGCACACCAAAATCATCAGGGCAAATCTAAATTTCGCCTACGCGGGCGAGCTTACGGTCGCGCAAAAAGAGCAGATCGTAAAAGACACGTACCGAAACTTCGCCAAATTTGCGGTAAATTTTATAAAAAACCAAAACGCGAGCAAGGAAAAAATCCTAGAAAAAGTCGAATTTAAAAACGAGCAAATCCTGAAAAATGCGCTCGCATCGGGTCGCCCGATCATCGTGCAAACGGCGCACTACGGGCAGTGGGAGCTCTTTTCGCTGGCGATGGCGGCGAAATTCGGCGGCGTTAGCATCGTCGGACGCGCGCTTGATAGCGCGGTCATGCAGCGTATTTTGGCGGCCAATCGCACTCGCTTTGATATCGAGCTCATCGACAAAATGGGCGGCGCCAAGCAAATCCTAAAAGCGGTCAAGGCGCGCCGATTAGTCGGTATCCTAGTCGATCAAAACACCGCAAAAGACGAGGGCGTAGAGGTCAAATTTTTCGGACGAAAAGTCCTGCATACGCCTGCAGTTAGCATTTTCGCGCAAAAAACAGACGCGCTCATCGTGCCGGCATTTATCCGCGAAAAAGGGGCAAACCTCAGCGAAATTTGCTTTTTTCCGCCGATTGACGTTAGGGATTTTGACAAAGAAGGCGCCGTGTTAAAAGCCACGCAAGCTCAATCAGACGCTACCGAGGCCGCCGTACGCGAGAAACCGGACGAGTACTTTTGGTTTCACAAACGCTTTAAGCATTTTAACGAGGAAATTTATAAATGCTAAGCGTCGTGATCCTCACGCTTAACAGCGAAAAATACCTCGCCGAGGTGCTAAAAAGCTGCGAATTCGCAGATGAAGTCGTCGTGGTAGATAGCGGCTCGCAGGACGCCACGGAGCAAATTTGCGCCGGGTTTAAAAACGTCAAATTTCACAAGCAAAAGTGGCTGGGATTTAGCGCGCAAAAGCAGCTGGGTGTGGATCTAGCGCGCAATCGCTGGGTTTTCGTGCTAGATAGCGACGAGGTGATTTTAGAGCCTTTGCGGAAGGAAATTTTGCAAATTTTACAGCGTCCCGAGTTTTGCGCGTACGAGGTGGCTCGCGCAAATATCTTTTTCGGTAAAGAAGTGCGCACTATGGGGCTTTATCCAGACTACACGGTTAGACTTTTTGACAAGACGCGGGCGGAATTTGACGGGCGCGAGATACACGAAAAGGTCGTTTTAAAAAGCGCGGCAAAAACGGACGAGCAAACTCCGGCAAACGGCGCAAATTTAACCGCCGCCAAAAACCAAATCGGCAGGCTAAATAACTGCTTCAAACACTATGCCTACGACAGTATCGAGCAGTTTATCGCTAAACAAAATCGCTACTCAAGCCTCGGCGCAAAATCAAGCAAATTTAAGGCCGTTTTAAATCCCGCGTGGACGTTTTTTAAGCTATTTTTCCTAAAAGGCGGCTGGCGCGAGGGCTGGCGCGGCTACGTGATAGCAAGGCTTTACGCGCAATACACATTTTGGAAGTACGTAAAATGAAAGATAAAAAAATCAAAATCCTAGTTATGAAATTTAGACACATCGGCGACGTGCTGCTCACGACTCCGCTCATCGAAAACCTGCGCCGCATCTACCCTGACGCGCAGATAGATTTCGCGCTAAACAAGGGCACCGAGGCGATGATCGAGGGCAACCCGAACATCCAAAACATCCATATCTACGACCGCGCAAATATAAAAGAGGTCGGCTTTTTCAAACGACTTTGGCGCGAGCTAAAGTTTATCCGCGCTATCAAAAAGCAAAAATACGACATCGCCGTGCAGACCACGACGGGCGACCGCGGCATCATCGTCGCCAAATACGCTAAAATCAAAACCATCGTGGGCTTTGAGGGCAAAAACAAGACTGTGAATAAAATAATAACGCACAAAGCCCCTAAAATAGGCGGCCTGCGCCACACCGTAGATCGTAATCTAGACGCCCTGGCCGCGCTAGGATTTGAGCCAAGCGGCAAACGAGTTAGCGTGTATTTTGATCCGGACTGCATCAATCATCTAAATTTGCCGCCCAATTTTATCCACGTGCACCTAACTAGCCGCTGGATGTTTAAATGCGCGGACGACGAAACTATGGCCGCGATAATCGACTTTTGCGAGGGGCTTGGCGTGCGGGTCGTGCTAACGGCCGATAACAACGACGCCGAGCTAAAAAAGCTAGACGACGTGCTGGCGCTGTGCTCCTCTAGCCCCGTAAATCTAGGCGGCAAACTAACCCTAAAACAGACCGCCGCGCTATCAAAGCGCTCCGCGATGTTTATCGGCGTAGATACAGCGATCATGCACCTAGCCGCGGCCAACGACGTGCCCGTGATCGCGCTGTTTGGGCCTAGCGGGGCGTTTGAGTGGGGGCCGTGGGACAACAACCTGGACGCAAACGGCTACACGCAGCGCAACGGCAACCAAACTATGGGCAAGCACTCGGTGTTTCAAAAGGACTGGGACTTCGTGCCGTGCGACAAAGAGGGGATGATAAAGCATGGCGTGGAGCGAACGCTGATGAGATTTGAGGGCGAGGAGCTAGAGGCGATAAAGAGCAAAATCAGGGAAAATTTGAGCCGAAACTAAGCGCGCTTTGTAAAATGCGATCGTTTTGGTTAAATTTTACGAGTAAATTTGAGTCGCGAGCGGTAAATTTGGCTGTTTTGGTCAAATTTGGTGATTAAATTTATCGGCCGGGCTTGTCATAAAGTCAAATTTGATTTGAACGCCGGCCGTCAAATTTGAACTTCTTGATTTTATAAATTTGGGTGCTTAAATTTGACGCCTAAGCCTTCTTTTCATAAACATATACGAGATTACGAAAACGAGCAAACAAACGGGCGCAACGATAATAAACGCTATACTCCAGACTGCCGCACGCTCACTCCAAAAATACCCTGCTGCGAGGCACGCCAAAAAGCCGCCGTAAAAAGCGCCGAGCGATAAATTTTCTACCGAAAAAAGTAGTAAACTAAGATTTGGATTTTTTACAAACAGCTTGCTTGGCTTGAAATCTTTATACCTTTTGAGCAGATACCAAAGCAGCGCGCAAGCTAAAATCGCAAATGTTGCCGCAAAAACGGCAATCCTTAGCGTGCCATCGAAAGGCAAAACCGCCAAAATCAAAGACGTCACCCACCAAGCGAGCAAGAAAACTATCGGCACCGCCAGCAAATATCTCGCCATCCTGCGAAATTTATACCTTTGTTCTGGTTTTATCCTTTTTCGGCTAATTTCGTTAAGATAAAATTTCAATTAAATTCATCCACCGTGAATCCACATATCCAGCTCCTGTTCCGCCGGAGCTTTGAT
>ERZ773087.509-NODE-509-length-28779-cov-9.757032_pt1 | contig 28779 bp, 30 predicted proteins | sample MGYA00511375_ERZ773087 | MGnify/ENA primary metagenome ERZ773087 (study PRJEB29015, sample SAMEA2737995) | human oral metagenome | biome: human oral; feature: human-associated habitat; material: dental | place: China | collected 2063 ...
CCCGATCGAAGGCACCAAGGATGCTCACCTCACCGCGTTTGATCTTGCTATCATCCGCCTGGCGGGCAAACATCCGCTCGGCGACTCCTTGATACTGGACGAAGCTCTCCGTCCCCTCGACTGCCGCCACGATATCCCACAGCGTTAGCTCCGTACTAGCCCGCGCCAGGCGAAAGCCACCACCCGCGCCCCTCGCCGAGGTAATCAGCTGGGCTGTTACGAGCTTGCGCGTTACCTTAGTAATATACGTTGGCGATACCCCCATTTGCTTTGCCAAGCTCTGGTTCGTCACTGGTGATCGCAGGTCTGGATGCGCCAGCAAAATCACAATACAGCAGGCCTGCTCGACTGCTCCTGATAATCTCATTGTTGATATGCGAGGCACTATGCAGCACCTCACTCCTCCTTTCTTTGATTGTTGATAATGGATATCTAATATCCAGATTAGCATAGACTACCCTCTCTTTCAAGCCTATTGCATGAGAATATACCAGAAGCTCCCCATATCTCTAACTTCCTCTCACCATAACAACTTTTTATGCAATAAACCGAAAATATGGTAGAATAGCGACACATAACATAAGGAGAAGAGCTATGGAAAAAACCATCCATACAGAAAATGACGCCTGGGAAGTCTTTGTAAAGGCGTATGACCCATTAAATCCTGGGTCTCACGATCCACGCGATACATTCAGAATCGAGCGAGAGACGGGCTGCTGGGTGTTCCGCTGGGCAGACCGCGCCACTACGCCTGTAGGTATGACACCTTTTATTGTTACTGACGACGGCAAGGTAATGACTGTTGGCTCGCCATCATTGATGAAACCAATGCTGGCAGAGATCGCAGAAAATTCAGAAAAATAGCGAAGCAATGGCGAAATGACGCTGATCTTTGCTAACCCTCTGAGAGCTAGGTTTACTGTTACTTATGCTACTTTATGCGGCGTGCCAGCGGCTTCGTGCCTTTGTAGAGTAGGTAGCGAAACAGCCCTGCCTCATACAGCGTGCTGTAGCCATGCGATGCCATCACGGCATTGACAAAGAATGGCGCAAGCTTCGCATCGGGCTGAATCCAGGCCAATGGCCGAGCAAGCGAGCGCAAGCGGTGGTATGTTGGCATAACGGCCTCTGTCCAGTCGGTCTCGCTTATATCCGCAAAGCCAGCCTGCTGCAGGGCCTGCGATATCTCACCGGGGTTCTGCTGCCGCACACCAAAGCCACCAGCATACTGCTCCAAGAAGTCCATCATGCGCTGCTGGCGAGCCGACATATGACGAACATCGACCTCATAATCGGCAAACACTACACGCCCACCAGGCTTAAGGATGCGATAAAATTCCTGCATCGTGGCCCGCATATCCTTGGCGTGCGACAGCGTTTCATTTACATACACCACATCAAAGTGCTCGTCTGGGAAATCGGTGTGCGAGTAATCGCCCAGCACAAAGCGTGGCACGGGGCTCATATGCCGCGACAACTTCTCAGATATCTTAACCTCTCGTGGAGTGATGGTAATACCTATTACCTCACCCCCCCCATTGGCCTGGACGAGGTATCGCGCCATCACGCCCTGGCCCGAGCCGGCATCGAGCACACGGTCGGTTGGCTTAAGCTGCAGCTCCTTGGCAAACATCCGCAAGAAGTTCGCCTGAGCTTGCCGCTCATTCTTCGTCTCGCTCGTCCAATAGCCAGCGTGTTGCGATCGGCCCAGCACCATGTTGTAGCCAGCCCACGAGCCAAACCGCGAATAGTATGCTGCCACACCGTTTGTTGTTTTGTCCATCATATTCTCCTTGTTACTGTACTTATCTTATAGTATAGCGTAGAACCAGTGGACATAGCGGATTTGTGGATCTTTCCCTGATATGCCCTCGCTCTAGCTCCCTCCTCCTCTTTGCTGCCTTTCAGATTCTCTCCACTCACTCTATTTTTCCTACCTCAGATGAGCCTATTTTATTAAAGCATGAGCGATATCATAATTATGACAATGGGGCGATTTGTAGTATCATATATAAGTATAAGTGTTATACCAATGAGGTGAGGAGGAAACACAATGCCAAAATCAGAAGCAACTGGCCTGCCATGGCCAGCCCAAGCAGCCCGCAGACAAACCACGCGCCAGTCTGACCCTGCCATTCGCGATAGCAGCGCCTACCGGCAAAAGCCTGCCGACGACACCGAGCGCACCACATCAGCAACCGCGCAGAGCGAGCTTGATACAACCAAGAGCAAGCTTGCCACCCTGCAAAAGGCATTGCAGCACGTGACCGCCGTCGAGATTGGTGAGGCACAGCTAGGCACCAGCGCACGCGATTACATCAGCCACGCGCTCGAGGTGTCGCGTGTTTTTTCTGAGCTAGAGCATCGCCGCATGCCTGTCAATGGCTCGTATAATGGCCAGCCCTTCCAAGTATTACCCAGCTCCAGCCTCGAGCTGATCGAGCGCGACCTCGGCCGTGCGAGCTTTGGCCCCTATGGCCCAGCTGGCCTCACCCGCGTTGGCCCTCAGCCCAAAGAAGAGCTCACACTCGACGACTACGTCGCCGATGCCACTGCTCAAGCCACAGCCGACTACAACACCAAGAAAAAGCAAGCCGACGAGCAAGCCAAAGTCGCCACCGAGCTCCAAACCGCCCAAGAGCTCCTCGAGCGCAAAGGCTACGGCGTGACCGCACCAGAGGCTGGCAAAACAAAGGCTGCCTAACCAGCTCTTGTAAATACACATACCAAGGTAAGTATTGTGATGATGCTTACCTTTCTCGTTTGTGCGGCAAAGCCCTTGCTATGCCTCTTACCCCTTCCTCTACCGCTGATTGTGAGGCACTATATACCTGAATGCATTTCCAGAATGTTCATTATTTATCCTGCATCGTCTGCCGCACATATGCCACTGCCCGCACGAAGTCGTCGATGAGTGTTTGACGCATGGCACCATTGTACAGCGCAGCGGCTGGGTGGTAAAGCGGAATGACGACGAACTCTCGCTCGTGCAAGCGCACCTTGCGCGGCTGGCCATGGTCGCGGCTAATGCGTAGATCGGGGATGAACCCACCACCACTGTGCCGCCCAAGAGTCAGCACCGCCTTTGGCTGGATAATATCGAGCTGCTGCATGAGGTACGGCCAAAAGGCGCGCTTCTCCTCCGGCAGTGGGTCGCGATTATTGGGTGGGCGATATTTGACGATATTGGTAATATACACATCGCTGCGCACCAGGCCAGCTGTGGCGAGCATTTCGTCCAGGAACTTCCCTGCTGCCCCCACAAAAGGCTTGCCTTGCAGGTCTTCATTCTTACCGGGCGCTTCCCCCACAAAGACGATATCGGCATTGGGGCTACCATCACCCAGCACTAGCTGCGTGGCCTGGGCAGCCAGCTCGGGACAGAGCTTGGCAGCGATAATCTCCTCAGCGAGATGCGCTAGCTGAGCGGCTTGGGTTTGGTCTGGCGTGGATGGGTCAAGTGGATGGGTCATAATACATCTAGTATAACAATCGATGGGCGGGTGGAGCAAAAATCAGCCGTAATTGATCACTCTAGTTTTGGCACTGGGATCTACTGCCTAGCTCTTGCAATATTGAGGGGTGTAATAATTGCTGAGGTTTTGTGATTGCATGTTGATAGTAAACAAACGCAAACGAGGTATAAAACAAAAAAGCAATCCTACATTGCTTTTATCCATCAAGAGTAGTCCGCTCCCGCGGAGGTAGAGCATCCAGATGGACGCGTCGATACCTCCGCGGAGAGCGGGTGGTGAGGTTACCAACTGACTTGGAATATACCGTCGTCTGTGGTTGTGAGGCTATAGCCTGATGTCTGAAGATAATCAATGATCACTTCTCGGACACGCTCAGGAAGCTGATAGAACCAACTTATCTCTATCACCCCTTCTCCTCTCTCGGCAGCTTCATAAACTGCCTCAAGAATGAGGTCGAGCTCAACAATACTCTCTGCCGTCATAAGAGCCATGATCGGCTCCTCTCTGCATCCATTTGGATGCGATAGTGAGCTCAACCCTGTGTCGAGCTCTCTCCATTGCTGCACACGCTCCGGTGTAGCACCATCAGAGAGCTGGGCGCTCTATAGCGCTCGGCAGTTCCTCTGGCAGCAGCAAGTCGAGAGAGTTCGACTCCTCACCACAAAAAGTTGCTATCCACCTCTGATAAAGAGAGGATATGCTATTATGCTATTTTACATTTGTCAATAGTATGGGATAATTTTCTACTTTTGTAGCAAAAACACCCCCACAAAAGGAGGTGTTTTGCTGTGCAAGGAAGTGGCGCACTGAGCGTACTACTCCCTACTCTGTCTGGTTTGCCTCTGGGTCGGTGAGCTTGCGCACCATAGGTAGCACCAAGTAGATGCCAATGGTGGCAGCAACGAGCCCTCCGCCAACGATGCCGAAATACAGCGGCGAGAGCTTTGGCTTAAGTGAGGCAGAGAAGGTTGTGACGAAGATGGTACCAACCCACACCCCAATGGCACACGAGAGGAGCGAGACACTCAGCAGCGGCACCAGCGACTCCGTCATGATGAGGCGTTTGAGCTGGCCCAGGCGCATGCCACCGAGGCGCAGCGTGTAGAGCGAGCGACGGCGCTCAAACAATCCACCAATCGTCGAGACGATCAAGCTTGCCACTGCGACGAAGAGTGTCACACCCATACCAGCATAGGCCATCTCGGCGAAGTTTTTGATAACGGGGTTGATTTGCGGGTGCTTCTCGAAGTCCCCACTGCGGATGTAGAGAAAATCCTGCGGAGTCTGGCGAGCATAGACAAGGGCACGCACCTTCTCCACGTCATCATTATAAGCAACGGTGAGGAGATAATCCTTAGGGCCATTAGTATTGACTGGCTGCTCAGCCAGCGAGACATTCTTGACGACGGCACCATTGAAATCGAGCAAAGCATAGTGATCACCCTGTGCACCGCTGGGGCAGCTGTGCTCGGTGTAGATAGCAAGGTCGCTACAGCGGATGGCGCGAGCTTGGACGCGGCCATTGTCACCAGCAACAGGATACATTGGGGCAACATTGGTGATGTATGACTGCTCACTCAGGATTTTTTGAGTATCCGGCTGCAAGGTATGATCTTGCGAGGTGATCGCTACAGCGTTGCTGCGCAGCTGTGAATAACCATTGTTGGCCACCGATGAAGCATTGAGGGCATCAATACCACTCACCGCTGAGAGGTAGAAGCTCCCCGCAAAGAGGGCCAGCACTACCCCGCTCACACTGCGGAAGACGGTCTGTGAATGGACGGCAATTCGCTTGCCCGCGATCAAGGCCGAGCCACTGCGTGCATAGCGTGCCACGATGCGAGCAATCTTATTCGTTAGCCAGCCACCAGCCAGCACCAAGCCAAACATTACACTGAGGAGGGCTGCCAGGAGAATGAGGGTCGGTATAGAGCTCTCACTTGACCGCTCGGTTATCCAGTCGTGCCCAGGCTTCGACGCCATCCAGCCAAAGATACTGAGGCCAAATACTAGGGGGATGACGCGCCACATCCGCAGCTTCTTCGTCTTTTCAGCTGAGCGCGAGACGCCCAGTGGCGAGAGTTGTGCCTTACGCATCCGACGCCAGTTGACGTATGTCGTCAGGCCAAGGGTCACACCAACGATGACGCCATATTGGTACCACTGTAGTGCGAGATCAGCCGGCCAGAAACGCATATCGTCATAGAAGAAGCCGTGAAGCGAACTCTGCGTGAATGTGAATATAACGAGACCTAGTACCACACCGGCCAGCGAGGCCAGCAGCGACTCAAGTAGCAGCACACGAGCTACTTGCCCCTTGGTTGCACCCACGAGGCGCAGAGCGGCGTAGCGCTTCTCGCGCTGTGCCCCACCCAGCTGCGTAGCAACAGCAACGAAGGTGACGATTGGGAAGAGTAAGATCGATCCGCCCACTACCAACAGCATCAGCGAGAATGGGTCAAAGCCGGCACTCTGCGCTTTGCCATTGACATCGGTAATATAGACGTTCGTGTAATCGCTGGGCTGCCCATTTTTCTTAGCATATTGGTCGGCCTTCTCGACTTCCTCCGCACTCACACCCTTGACTAAGTAGAGGTCATCAGGGCTTGTGGTATAATCTTCTGGTAGTGTACCAAGGTTGGTTGTGAGGTTACCGAAGCGCTCGAGAATCTTATCCTCTGGGTGCTGAGCGATCGCTGCTGCTAGACCTTTGGAGAGGTAGTATTCACCTGCCTTTGGCGTGTCTATCTTGGCAAATTTGGCGGACTTCTCAGTGCCATACAATGAGATAACCTTAATTGTCTTGCCCTGCCATTCGGTCTTGTTACCCCGCTCAATACCACCAACTTTGAGCGGCTCTTGGCTAGTCGCTTGTGGCTTTTGGGGTGTACGCTTGGCTGTCAAGATAGTATTTGAGATGATCGCCCGGTTTTGGCGGCCCACCAAGCCATTAAGCCCAGCGGCTATATAGCACAGCATGACAATCCCAAGCGAGATAGCTGCTGATGTGAGGCCCAGGCGCATCATCGATTGCCGGCCCGATTTTTTTAGTAGTAACCAACTAACGCTCATGCTACATCCCTCCCGAGATCTGCCCATCACGCACGATGATCTCACGGTCGGCATAGGCAGCAATGGTTGGCTCGTGAGTCACCATAATCACTGTGGTACCATATTGCTTAGCAGTGGCGATAAATAGTTCCATCACACGCTGCGAGTTGAGGCTGTCGAGCGAGCCAGTTGGCTCATCGGCAAACAGCACCTTTGGCTTGATGACCATCGCCCTGGCAATTGCTACCCGCTGCATCTGCCCACCAGAGAGTTCACCGAGCATGTTGCCCGCCTTATCGCCCAGCTCGACATTATCCAACCAGCGCTGGGCTGCTTTGTACGCTACGGCACGCTTCTCACCATTGAGCAGTAGTGGCAGCGCGACATTATCCAGTGCCGTTAGCTCTGGCACGAGCTGCCCAAACTGGAAGACAAAGCCAAAGGCTGTGCGCCTGAGGACGCTCCGCTGATCGTCATTGAGCTGGTCGATCCGCTTACCTGCGCAGTGAATCTCGCCACTGTCGACAGGGGTAATCGCTGCCAAGCTATGGAGCAATGTACTCTTGCCTGAGCCGCTCGGCCCCATAATGGCCAGCACTTCACCGGGCATTACATCCAGCGATACACCGCGCAATGCTTCCGTCTGGCCGAAGGATTTCTTCAGGTTGCGGGCGCTAATGATTGGTTGATTGGTTGGTCTCATTGATCAGTTCCTCCTTAAGTTTGGTTAAGCGCGACGTCGTTAGCTCAATCCAGCGCAGGTCTGCCTCCAGATGGTATAGTGCGTGGTCGATGAGTAGCGTGTCGGCTAAGTTGCTTTCGCGGCGGCGACTTGTGAGGCTGCGCATCCGCTGAATATGGGCTTGCCGCTGGTTGTCTAGGTAGGGCGCGGCATCACCTTCGCGCAGGATTGCCAGCACAGTCTTGACGTACATATTGGCCTGCGACTGATGCGATGGCAGCTCGGGCGCTTCCAGCCAGGCCTGCAGATCTTGCTTGCCCTGCTCGGTAATGGCGTAGCGCACCCGGTCTGGCCCACCAGACTCACTAGTGTCGGCAACCTCCTCCACTTTGTTGTCGCGTTTTAAGCGCCCCAACGTCGAGTAGACTTGCCCAGGTAAAATTGGCTTATCTTTGCCAAAGAAGCCATCGTACTGCTTCTTCAGCTCGTAGCCATAGTTTGGCGCATTCGCCAACAATCCGAGTAATGTATATTGAACGTTCATGTCTCTACTATACACCGAGTGACTAGATCGTGCAAGCCTTATTATACACTCAGTGCATAGTTTGGGTCGGTGGGGCATGTTGCAAGAGATTCTACCCCTGTTGTAGCCTCAACCCTACCCTATCATTATCACACTCTCAAGCGTTCATGAAGCGCACAAAACTCAATACATCGCAAATAAATAAAAGAGTGTCACAAATTTCTCACCACATGAGAACAACAGCAAGCGTATTTGCTATGTGTCTCGTATTTCTCGCATCATAAAAACACCTGGGCTTGTGCTCAGGTGTTTTTGTTTTTATACGATAAAGTAGTATCTAGTCGTCGCTCAGACTGCTGCCGCTTGCTTTCGCGCGCAAGACTTGGCGCAACTCCCGCTCAGCGTCACTGATCGATGTCCCGGCGTCACTTACCTTACTATTGATATCTTTGCCAAGATAGCCTCCCTTTGACCGTGGTACCTTTGGCATACTACCCTCTCGACTCTTCAGGTAGTTCACAGCAGATACATAATAGGCTCGTAACTCCTTCAAATATTGTGATTGGCTTTCAGCATATTTGCGAATGCTCTCGTATTGCGATTGTTTGAGCTTATCGAGTGTTTTGATACAAGTGCCTTGTTGCTCATCAAATTTTTTGCCCGCTTCATCGCCAGACCCTACACTACTCATTGAGATATACGTAGTAGACCTACTGTTGCAGTTTTTGTTATATTCCTTCTTAGCAACTGTTGTCGCAGCGTATTCGCGCAAGAGTGGCTTGCGCTCTTCATACTCCTTTTTGAGACTGTCGTATGCTTTTTTCACATCACCGTCGTGCATGGCTCGCATTTTGCCAAGCTCATCAAGATGCTTATCAACCTTTGTAATCAACTCATTTGTCGCCGCCTCTGCATCATCCGAGCTAACTGCTTTTTCTCGAACAGTGCGAGCATTAAAGCCAGCGACTTTGTTATATGCCTTTGCATAATCATCTCGGCTTGGCGGCCCAAAGAAGACAAAGAACACCACTACGCCAATAATCAACAATACTAAGGCAACACCACCGCCAATCAAGCCCCAGAGCAATCCTTTGCTCATGCCCTGCTTGGGATATTGTGGTGGCATACCAGCGACGCCAGGTTGCATGGGTTGCGGTTGCCCTGCTGCTGGCTGAGCTGGTTGTGGTGCAGCTGGTTGGGATTGAGGCTGCGTAGTGGGTGCTGGCTCGGCAGCAGCAGGCTTACTGGCCAGTGCAGCCTTCTCTTCTTCAGTGTAGGGTGGGTTGTTCATATCAAAAGTCTGAGCAGCCTCTGGTGGTTGCTCCTGGGGGGTTGCTGGTTGCTTACTCATGCATCTCCTTGTTGATTTGGCTATTATTTACCATAACTATTATACCGGAAAGATACTGATAGGCCAATATTTGTTTTGATTTGACCTTGCTCTCGTTCCACGCCCCTTTTTTCAGCTACGAGAGAGTCCGACTGTTCTCATATCCCCCTCTGTTCTCTCACATTCGTTCACCCAGTACTGCGGTCTGACCTAGCGACTTCGCTCGCAGTAGCTGGCGCAGAGCCTGGCCATCCTCATGGAATTTCTTGCGGGCATCGTACGACAGCTGGCGGACGGCATCGCCTGGGCGAGCCATTGATGTACTAAAGGGTAGCTCGGGTGGGTGGGCTGTTGTGTTCGTCTGGCCGCTGGCGCGCTCGGTCGCACGCTGCACAAGGTAGGCACGGCGTTTTTTGAGATAGTCGTCGTATCGCGTCGCAAAACGTGCAATATAGAAGTGACGCCAGCCCTTTAGCTCACCAACAGCCGCTACACAGCGCTTGTATGTCTCGTCGAAGTGCCTGCCTACCTCCTCTGGTGAACTTGTCGGTGATTGGGTCGATGACTGGGCTGTTACAGTAACGGTGCAACCTTCACGATAAATCTTGTCTGCATAGCCCGCAGCACGGAGCTCGGCTTCATGTGTTTTGGCTTGGTTGTATGCTGCTTTGTAATACTCGTAGGCAGTCTGCACATCACCATCACGCATAGCTCGGGTGCTGTGCAGTTGGCTTATAGAGCGCTCAGCTTGCTGGAGCTGCTTATGTAGGGCACGTGCTGGGTCGCCCGTCTGAGCAAGATTCCACGGCTTCTCAGTATCGGCAGTATCACTACTCTGCATCAGCTCATAGGCCGCGCGGTAGTCGGCACGGCTGGGCGCTTGCCATAACGTCGTAGCACCAGCGATCACTAACCCAAGCACCACCACTCCTGCTGCGCCAACTCCCCACCACACTTTCTTGTTCCAACGCCGCGGCGTGGAAGCAGGCTGAGCAGGCGATAGTCTACTAGCCAATGGTGTCGATTTTGGAGTTGACGTAGGCTGAGCTTTAGCTGGCAATTGCGCAGCAGAAGCTCGCTTGGCGGGCTGCTTGGCCGGAGTAGCAGACGAAGACCCCTTAGTAGATGGTCGCTTCTTGGTAGCTTTGGCCGCAGCGGCACGGCGCTTGGCTGGGCGCTTGGTGGTAGATTGGCTAGTGGATGTGGCTGACTGACGCGGCATCGCTGGCTCCTTCGGTTTTAGGTTATACATATATTATACAATATAATTACCTCAGTTGAGCAAGAACATCACTTTTGTGCCGTTTGCGGGGTTGCCTCTTTTTGCAGTCGGTCGCTCTCCCCATCACTTCAATGTGAGGCTTTGTTTTTGTCACGATAGATTTTCATCAACCCTGCACAGAGAAATAAATATTTGAAAGGGATATTCATATTCATCCATATAGCACTTCAGGAGAAAGTATAGAACCACAGATGTATTACCAACAAAAACACCCCACGCGTCTTTGCTGGGGTGTTTTTTGTTGCGAGGCTAGCGCTCTAGACTACTACAATCCAATCATTGTCAGATTAATCTTGCCGCGCTCATCAATGCCAGTGATCTTCACCTGCACCGTCTGGCCTTCTTGCACGACATCTGTCACCTTACCGACTCGGCCTTTAGCAAGCTTCGAGATATGCACCATCCCATCCACGCCAGGTAGGATGTTCACAAAGGCACCAAAGTCCTTAATCGTCACCACGGTGCCAGTGTAAGTACGACCAACTTCGGGCTCTTCCACCAGGCTTTTAATCCAGGCCAGCGCCTTCTCAATCGCCTCACCATTGGGGCTGGCAATGGTAATCAGGCCGTCTTCTTTAATATCTACCTCGGCACCAGTTTCGCTAGTGATTTTGTTGATAGTTTCGCCACCCTTGCCAATAACGGCGCCAATTTTATCCGGGTTAATCTTGAGCTTTTCGATGCGCGGCGCGTAGGGGCTGAGCTCTTTACGTGGCGCTGGCAACACACTCAGCATATGTTCCAGGATGTGGGCGCGGCCAGCCTTGCTCTGCTCCAGCGCCTGGCGCAGCACCTGCACCGGCAGGCCATGCACCTTCATATCCATCTGCAGGGCGGTAATACCCTTGCTGGTACCCGTCACCTTAAAGTCCATGTCGCCCGCAAAGTCCTCGGCGTCGGCAATGTCGCTCAGTACGTAGGGCGTGTCACCGTCCATCATCAGGCCCATGGCAATACCACTAACCGGGGCTTTGATGGGCACGCCAGCGTCCATCAGGGCCAAGCAGCTGCTACAGGTGGCCGCCATGCTGGTGGAGCCGTTCTGGCTCATGATTTCTGTCACGCTGCGGATGGCATAGGGGAACTCTTCTTCGCTCGGCAGCACCGCCGTCAGGGCACGCTCCGCCAGATACCCGTGGCCAATCTCGCGCCGGCCCGGGCTGCCCAGGCGCTTGACCTCACCCACCGTGTAGCCGGGGGCGTTGTAGTGGTGCATGTAGCGGCGCTCGCCTTCTGTCACCTCCATGGTATCGACCAGCTGTGCGTAGCTGAGCGGTGCCAGCGTCACAATATTCATCCCCTGGGTTACCCCGCGGGTAAACAGGCTGCTACCGTGGGTGCGTGGCAAGATCCCAACCTCGCTGGAGAGCGGGCGGATCTCCGTTAGGGCGCGGCCATCGGGGCGAGTGTGCTCCTCCACAATGCCGCGGCGTACATCGTTGTGCAGCGCCAGGGTGAAGGCTTCGTCGTACTCATCACGCACCGCGGCGTATTCCTCGGCGTCAAGACCCAGCTGCTCGGCCATGGCCTCGTAGAAGGCCCAGCGTATTTCATTGACAACTTCATTGCGCTCGGGGTATGGGCGGCGAATCTTCTCGCCCAGTTTGCCATCAACCCATTGGTTGGCCACGGCTTGGATATCTTCGTTTGGCAAGACAAGCTCGTATTCCTGCGGCGCTGGTGCCACCTTGTTGGCAAGCTCGCGCTGCAATGCGATAGCTGGCTGCATGGCTTGGTGCGCCCAGGCAATCGCATCGACGATCACCTCCTCGGGCACCTCCTTGGCGCCAGCTTCTACCATGGTAATGCCGCGCTCGATCCCTGCCACCACCAGGTCAAGGTCGGACTGTTCACGCTCCTCTGGTGTTAGGAAGGCCCTAAACTCACCATTCACCCGGCCAACGCGCAGGCCCGCCACCGGCCCATCAAACGGTGTGCCCGTTAGCATCAGGGCGCTACTAGCAGCAACCATCGCCACCATATCGGGGCGGAAGCTTGGGTCCATGCTCAGCACGGTAGCCACCACTTGCACCTCCTGGCGGTAGCCTTTCGGAAAGAGTGGGCGGATCGGGCGGTCGATCAGGCGGCCAATCAACACCGCTTCGTCGCTCGGTCGGCCCTCACGCTTAATAAAGCGGCTGCCGCTAATCTTGCCCGACGCATAGAACTTCTCTTCGTAGTCGATACTTAAGGGGAAGTAGTCCAGCGTTACCGGGCGGCTGCCCACCTGGGCGGTGCCCAGCACCACCGTATCGCCATAGCGCACCAGCACACTGGCGGTGGAACGAAAGCCAACGCGGTTAACCTCCAAGGTGAGGGGGCGGCCGCATAGCTCGGTCGTCACAGCAAAGACATCTTTGCCGCTTGGGTTAATAATACTCATACAGAGCTCCTTTCTTGCGGCAAGTAACAGGGGTGAATGCTCGCACCCATCATCTTCATGCAAGCCCTCAACGCTATCACTGCCGCGTTAATATACTCTCCTTAGTATACCGCATTTTGGGATATACTGGTAGTGCTTCGTGCCTTCGCAGCCTGGGAGTTTATACCTCACCTTGGCTATCACGGTCAATCACCAGGCGCATCGTATTATCACCTTCGTAGGTGGTCTGCGAACCCTTTTTTATGCGGAGAATCTCTTTACCACCCTTGATCGCTGCACTGCCTATAAATCGTACGTACGTTGCGCTCAGCCATTCGACGCTGCGTGGCATAACAATAATTTCTTCGCCACACTCCCCTATGACGGTGAACAAGACACCATCCTCCACCTCCTGTGGTTGGCCATAGATCATATACTCACTACGTCGAGAGAGTCGTTTCTCCAAAACAGCTTTATATTAGCAATTTATCCCAAGCTCGTCAATCAGCCCCTCGCCATAAGTATGCACAGCATAGCCTCATCACCTCTGTCCTTTATCCTTCTTCCCCATTACTCCATTCGGGTGGTGTGCAGCGACTAGTCATAACAATAGTTGCCAGCTTTAATACAAGAGACCAGATAATCAGCCAAGGGCTGCTCTCACAACGCCAAGAGAAATAGTGAGGTATAAAATATATGAGAATTGATGGTATGTGCGACACACTTGTCACTTATATCATCGTGTTATCGTACCGGCTACGGTTCTTCGTTTGGCGGCGCTTGCGACCGACGAACCACCACCAGGCACCGCCGCCACCAGCTGCAGCGAGAACTACTGCTACAGCGATAAGGATGATGATCGTCCAGTTGGGCCCTTCCTCTTGCTTGCGCATGGTCGGTTGCTGGCGCTTTTTGCTTGGCTGTGGTTTTTTCTTGTCCTTCTTTTCGTCCTTTTTCTTGTCTTTGTCGTCTTTTTTCTTCTCCTCAGGCTTGGGAGCAGGCTTTGGTGCTGGCGCAGGCGCTGGGGCGGGCTGAGCCGTTACTTTCAGGCCAAAGGTGTCGGCGCAATCAGCCGTGAGCGGTGTGGCTGCACCCACTGGCACATTACCGCGCTGGATACTCCCCAGGCCGGCCAAGCCACCCAGCAAGGTAGATGAATCATTATATGGGTTGATATTTGGATCTGCCTCCTCGGCTGGTGTGGTCGGGCCACGATCGGAGGTCGTATACACCCAGCCAGCATTGCGCTCGCGGGCTTTGGCTACCACCTGAGCCTGCTGCTCGTTGCTACCCACACTGTGGATGACATGCCACATTTTGTAGGCGTTGGCCGGGTTTTTCTCGAAGTTGGTGGCAGTTGGGTGGTTTAGATCGTAGTAGCTATCGCTCAGGTAGCGCGCCGCCGAGGTCTCGGCATTCAAGAATACATCACCATAGGGCATGACAGACTCACCGAGGAAGCGTGTGCCCGCATTGTGGATGACGATGGAGCCAGGGTGCTTGACCTTGACGTAGTTGTAGAGGTTGGCCAGGTAGCAGGTCTTTTGGCCACTACTGTGGTTGTCGGCTTCGTCAAAGAAAATCCCCTTCACGTTGGGGTAGAGCGCATACCAGCGGTCGATCTCTGCTGCCACCTCAGCAATATTGCGCGTCTGGCGGCCATGCTTGACGTAGCCAATGTATTTGACACCAAGCGAATCGAGCCGCGCTAGAGCTTTTACATAATCACTACTAACCGTTGTACCTGGCCCGCTCGAGGGATTAACCACTGCAAAGGGCATCTTGCTCGAGACATTAGCCATATCATTCCAATACTGATTGTTGCCACCCTGCACGGGGTAGCTATAGGCTGGCATCATGATGGACTGCTGCGGTGCCATGGCACTCACCTGCGGCGCAAGCAACTGCCCCAGCACCGCCACAGCGGCCACAAACACCAGCACAGCCCGCCGTGCCTGCTGCATACTCCACCACATCGCCACACCCGTGGACGCCCGTGCTGCGTCTGTCACATCCTGCATAGTCACTCTCTATGATAGCATCTTTGTGCACAAATGGGTATTATGTTGTGTATGTCACAATGTTTTTGCGTATGCTTCTTTGTTGTGGTGTGTGGTATGAGGTGGTATCACACAGGCAACAAAACACCCAACTTATGTGGGTGTTTTGGTTCGATTGAGATTTATACGAGATAGGTATCGTTGTTACTGCTCCTGGGATGCCCCAACAACGTTCAGCTTGCTAATCCGCTCCATTGCATCGCTCAGACCTTCGCGAGTTGCAGGTAGCCATGTATCAGATGCTTGGGCAGCTTTAGGAGTCTGTCCTTCTTTCCATACGATGTGGTATACTTTTCCATCCTTTTGATTGATGAAGTACCGGTCTTCTGTAATCGCTTCGCCAGTTCCTGTATCAATCTTTTTAAGAGCAAAACCGAGGTTCTCCTGAGTTTTGTGTTCAGGTTCTCGGTTAGCATGGTCCCACCACTCAACTCGATAAACACTTGCTGTTGTGCAAACATACCCAGATTCTGGCGACTCAAATTCAACAGACGTCTCGCAGCACACTCGGTGAATGTCACGTCGTTGTACGGCGTCTGGATGCTGCGCAAAGGTGTCTTTGATAAACGCACGAGTCACTTCGCCAAGACTTACCTCTTTCTCGTGGTCTGTGCCGTCCCGGTTCTCTGCCGCTGCTGCTTGTGGTCTTGATACTTTTTGTTCCATGTGTTGTCTACTCCTTGCTGTGTTTATATGGCGAGGTTGGTAACTACTCAATAGTACCCCATCACCACCCTATATGTCAAATTGATTGCATCATAGCAACACCACCCGCTCGCGCGCCCACTCCAGTGCGGCGAGGCTACGCTGACGAGCTGCTATATGCTCAGACGAGGGTTGGTCGCTCCCCCACCACTGGTTCCAGGCCCAGTCGATGGGATTAAGACACTCAAGGTGGTCGGTATGGTGCAGCTTGCCATTGATAAAGACATCGTTGCGCTGGGTGTAGAGATGAGTATAGCCACACCGCTGGAGGGCGCGCAGGCTGGCAACGTTACCCTGCACCACGGCAGATGTGATGCAGTGCAGCCCCAAATTCTCAAAGGCATACCACGTACGAGCATGGTGGCTAGCACTAGCAACACCCTTGCCCCAGTAATTCTTATCCACAATAATGATGCCGCTTATGGCAGTGTGGACGTGCTTTCTCGTAATATTCACCAGTGATGTACTGCCAATCAGCCGCCGTGTTTTGCCATCCTTAGCCCAGATACCCCAGACGATACTTTCTTTATCTGCGATTGTTTTGTCATACCATGCTTGCTCGGTCTCGAGCGTCTGCGCCCGATGCTCGGCAAAATACTGCGTGACCGTCCCGCGCGCAAACCCCTCCACAAACGGCCTCAGCTCATCCCGCGCAAACGGCGCGAGCTCCAGCTCGAGCCCTTGCTTTGTCGTGACTGTCATTATTGGGCCAAATGCCATGGTGTGCTCCTTTCGTGGTGGTTTTTTCTAGTATAACATTGGTGGGAGAATGATACACAAGACCCTCATAAGTAGCCTACGGACGAGAGAATATGCTCATCATGCGCTTAAGTCCACCGCGGACAACGTCAAGCATCGTAGGTGCGGTATTCTTCTTGGAGCGCTCAATGAGCCTCTTGACAACGTCCATATCCTCTGCCTGGGCATACTCGCCAAGGTCGCTACTCGGCTTTGTTTGTGTCTGCTGTATATACCGCACAGCTGAATTGTTTGTATCAATCACATACTGTGCTCCGCCAAGATCTACCTGATGAACAAATCCTTCACCACCATAGCCACGAATACTGATGCCATTCATAATACATTGAATGGTCGCACCTTTTTCCTTTTGTTGTACTTGCCCATTCTGTGTTGTCATATGCTCATACAGCTCTACAAGCACATGTGTCGAGCCACCAAAGGTCTCGAGAGGCTGAAGTGTACCCTCATGCTGCTCGCGATATTGTGCTTGCACTGCCTCTGCCGCTTTGAGCAGATCGAACATCCGTGGCGAATCTGTAGCGTCAGCTATGTCTGCCAAATCGTCAAGCGTCAAGTCGCTATATGTCATATATCGTTGCAGGTCTGGATCTTCGCGTAGCAGAGGTGCACCCTCAAGCTGCTGATCAATAAATATGCCAAAATTAGCCACCGCCTTCTCATACTCGGTCCGGCCCAGCATAGCTTCGAGAGTAGCAACGCCACCGCCGCCTGCCCCATGTCCTGCTTCGTACATACTACAATCCTTTTTGTTTATGGTGTAACGTATTGTACGGTACATCTTGATATCGTATTTGTCAAGTATAGTATATTTGTACCACTACCCCACCACCAATAAACCTCCCCAATAGGTAGGGAGGTTTGCTTCTCATAGCGGGCGCTTATTTGCGCAGGCCGAGGGTTTCGAGCGTTGCTTTGTAGGCATCAAAGTTCGTCCGCTCAAGGTAGCGGAGCAGCCGCTTGCGCCGGCCGACCATTTGCTTGAGGCCACGACGAGCCATGTTGTCGTGCTTGTTGGACTTAAGGTGTTCGGTCACCTCTTTGATACGAGCCGTCAAGATAGACACCTGCGCCTGTGGGCTGCCGACGTCGTTCTTGCTGACCTGAGTCAAAGCAATCGCTTTCGCTTTGTTATCCTTAGTAATCATACTGGTGTATTGTAGCAGGAGGGTGGCGCGGTGTCAATGTAAGAGTACTTAGTTTCGAAGCCCCGTCAGCGCTCACGCCTCTTCCCTAGCTGGCAGGCACCACTAGCGGAGGAGCGCCTGGTGGGCCTGGGTGATGACGGTGTCATTATTCTCTTGACCGAGCAGCGCTGCTTGCTGTTTGATGTCATCTCTGGTCACTAGCAGCCGCATCAGGTTGTAATACTGGAAGGTTGCCTGTGTAATGGCACGGTGGTTCTGACTCATCGCGATGAGCTCCCGCCGCTTGCCAGCCTTGTTGCCCGTCTCTGCGGGGTATCGAGCATCAAGTGCGGTATAAAATTGCCGAAGTGTCTCCACAAGCTCAGGCGCGACACAATGCGCGCGGCGGCGTGCTGGCTTACCCCGATGGGCAACCGTATAATAATCAGCATCGCTCTCTGGGTCATAGAATGGCTCGGTAAGTAGGAGGCGCATATTGCCAATGTCACTATCAATAAACTCACTGATATCGAGTGCAGCAAAGAACGTCTCTGCATTGGGGAACGGCGACTGGTAGTCAACTCCTTGGGTATTCTCTACTGTTGGCCACACGAGATCAGGCGCAGCTTCGCGGTGTGCTATTGGTATATCAATCAGCGGCTTACCTCTGTCGATGAGTGCTTGGAGCTGCTGATTCTCAGGCCTCAGCAAACACTGCTCGAGCTGCGTTGCATAGCGCTCCATATCCATAAAGCTTGGGATATTCTCGTAAGGGTGGCGCATTCTATCACGTGGGCCACTGTTTTCTGCGAGCTTTGGCACTATATCAAGCACATCCTCAAGGCGGCGGACATCATCGTTCGTCATTGGGGTGTTGAGTGCTCGACGGTCATCAAGCAATGCCTGTGCATCCTCTTCTGTCAGCGCCCCTTCTGTGCGGGGCTGAAGATTGTTCGGGCTAATCCGTTTATGACCAATTGAATATTGCACTTCTTGCACCCCTGTTATACTGCCTTCTTCTGGCTTGTTACATACAATGTACGTGCGAGTAATGGCAAGTATTTCATCAGAATCCCTGATAGGGGCTTGTGTCCTTATATCAAGAAAGAGCTCGTCGCCAGTCGGCTGATTATTGCGCATACACGAGGAGCGAAAGGCAATTTGCTGTGGATATTGGAGACGTCGCCCTGTATCACTCTGCTCGTAGTCATCGGGCACAGCGATTGTCTCATCACTACCCTGACCGATAAACATCGCCTGCACCACATCGTCTGGCAGCTCCACACGATACCCTTTGTGCCACGTATCTCCATATGATGGGTCTCCTGGCGGCTCTTCGAACGGCTCACCGTAGTGATACAGCACATCCCACGCCTTTGCCAGCAGCCCATTAAGACTCTCCGGCGAAGCCTGGAATTCCCCATTGGTATGATACTCGGATGATCCTGGTGGTATGTTGTGGTTCATCCTTCCACTATAACCATTATTGGGTGGTGGTGTCAACTTGAGGCTATCCTGGTCTCAGAGCTCTACTGCTTCTCGCAGCAGACTCACCACCCCACCCGCACGCCATACCGCACCGTCTGCCCCGGTGCCAGCGCTGCAGCGTGAGCTGGGTTATCGGCGAAGGAGTTGCCGCTGTGCGTTGGCTCAACACAGAGGTATGGGCCCAACTCATCCGTCCAAACCGCCCAGCGAGGCAATCCCTCGCTTTGCAGCGTAATGGTGCGCAGGCCCGTCGCGAGCTGGCGCGTGGGCCCATCAACAAAGATCGTATCGGCGAGCGGCGCAAGGTCGGTGAGCGACTGGCCATCCAGCACGAGTGTGCCATCATACGCAAAATACGGGTGAAAGGCTGGTGCCACGAGGAGCTCCTCCTCGCCAACATTCGCCAGCGTGAGCTGCATTGCAAGCTGGTGCTCCGCCACCATATACACCAAGCGAGACTCCAGCCCAGCATAAGCATCACTCCCCTTCAGCATGAGCCCCACCTGGTCGCTGGTGTGCTCCACCACCTGCCACTGGCTGGTGCGGCCAAAGCCATGCTGCGCCAAGCCACTCGCTCCACCGGGGCCGAAGTTGGGCAAGCAAACGTGGCAGCCACCGCGCGTTTTGCGCTCGCCATCAGGGGTGGTGAGCTGCTGCAGTGGGTAGAATACATCTCCATGCTCATCAGTCAGGCTGGTAATATACGCACCGTCTGTGGTGATAGTTGCGGTGGTCGTGCCAGTGTGTAGCGTGATGTTCATTGGTTGCTCCTCGCTTCTTTATTTATTATGTATGGCTAATCAACAATCCCAAAATCCTGCAGCTGCTGCGCCTGTGCTACTGACCAATCAGCAATCGCTGTGCGCCGCAGCGCCGCGCAGTACGCCCCTGTGCCAAGCTGCTTGCCAATATCCACCGCCAGGCTGCGAATGTACGTACCACTGCTCACCCGCGTGCGAATGACGAGCCGCGGATACTGATACTCCAGCACCTCCAGCGAGTGGATCGTAACGGTGCGCTCTGGCAACTCCACTTCTTTACCATCACGCGCGAGCTTATAGGCCCGCTGGCCGTTGATCTTAATGGCACTAAAGATCGGTGGCCGCTGGCGAATCTCACCAATGAAGTGCTGCAATACCATATCGAGCTGCTGACGTGATGGCGGCGTGATAGGCGCTTCGGTATCTTCTGGCAGATAGGGCGTTATCTCCCCTTCTGGGTCGCCTGTGGTGCTGGTTTGGCCCAGGATAATCGTCGCTTCATACGTCTTGTCGAGCTTGGTGTAGCGCATAGCATTGCGGCACTCCGTGCCCGTCACCAGCAGCAAAAGGCCCGTCGCAAAGGGGTCGAGCGTACCACAGTGCCCCACCTTCACCTTCTTGCCAGCCTGCTGGCTCAGCACCCGCCGCACCCGCGCCACCACCCCAAAGCTCGTCATACCAGCTGGCTTGTCGATGTGGAGAATGCGGTTGTATGATGAATCGGGTGTTTGGTGCGTCATGTGGTTAGTATAGCATGACGGAGCAAAAAACCAGCCGCGAGGGGCTGGTCTTTTGGGCTACCTAGGCTTCGATACTTCCTGCTGGTGTGAAAGATTGTCCTTTGTGGTGATTATGCCCACCCTGCCTCACCTGCATAAACGTATTAAGCTCTTCGGTCAACTCAAGAATTTCATCGTAGTGCGATGGATCGTCATAGGATAGCTGTTTGGTTCTTAGCATAAATTTGTCTCCCTCAAACTTAAACCAAGTTATGCCATCCTTGGTTGCAAGACCACCATACGAGCAATTATAGCCAAACTTCAGGTCGCGTGCTGTTGATGCCGCTTGCGCCTCTCCTGCCATCGCACCAGAGAGCTTGAATAGTATAAGTACGCCATCGCAGCCCTCACCCGCAGTGCCTTCCGACTCAAATGCAACAACAGATGTCGCAAGGTCGATATTTTCTTCTCCCATTTCTGTCGTATATATTTGGTGTGGTTCAAATAAACGAGCTTGTGCGTGAGCACTGCGATTAATATAAATACCCAATCTGTTAAGACTCGCACTGACGGTAGTAATATTAGCAGTACCCCGAGCATGTACATCAACCTCTTCTGTTGCATCAGGCTTATCAAGAACATCCAAGAGAGCAATGAGTCGTTGCCGCTCTGCGCCCCTCTTGTATGCTTCTTGCTGGACGCCTGTAACGTTATAGTTTTTAAGTAGATTGGGTTTGCTGCTGTCCATAATGGACTATATAATAACTCTCTCTCTCTCTCTGGCCTGTCAAGAAATCTACATATACAAATCTTATGATCTTACGGTTTTTACCCTTTCTCTACCATAAACCGGCTAAATCATGGCCGGTTTATCGTGTCATCTCTCATTTAACAGCAGAAGCCAGCAACCCCTACTTCTCCGGTACGTGGAATTGCGATGGGTTGGCTTGGTCTTTCTTGGCCTTAGCCTCAGACTGGAGCGCAGCATCGAGCTGGGCCATGGGGTTATCAGCATCGGGCCCAGGCAGTGGTGGCACACCTGGTGGCAATGGTGGCAAGCTGGAGAAATCTGGCATTGGTGGCAGTGGCGGCAGAGCTGGCCCTTCGGCATCATCAGCTGGCGCGGCACGGTGCTTGGCGTCGAGGTCGGCTAGGGTTTCTTTGCCCGTTGGCGGCGGAAGGATGTCGTCGTTGTGAGCCATCGGCACACGCGGCATGTCATTCACATTGGGGACGGTCGGCTCATGGTCGAGTGCTGCCGTGGCGGCATTGAGCGGCGCTTGGCTCCCTGGTGTGTCGTCGCTGTCGAGGTAACGCCCACCCTTGTGCGAGAGGATGGTCTTGTTGCGGCCATTCTCGCGCTCGCGGCGCTTGTCATCAGCCGCTTGCTTGGTGGTAGCATTAAGCGTGCCACCCAGGCTCGGCTCACTCAGCGGCGTCTCAATGGGCTGACGCCATGGTTCAGTGCTGCTGTTGCGCCCCGATGAGCGCCGTGGGGCTGGTGCGGGCTCGGGCTGTGGATTATTCTTGGCCAATTGCTGAGCTAGCTCAGCTTCGTCGGCGTCGGTCTGGCTTAACTTTTTTTTTCCAGCCTCAGCGTTGTGCGAGATGACGAGTGACTTATCTTTGTTATTTGCCTGAGCAGGCTTCTTGCTAGCCGGCTTAGCAGGCATTGGGCCTGCAGCGAGCTGCTTGGCTTCGGCGAGCTTGGCCGCAATCAGCTGCTGGTCACCACCAGCACTCATCAATTGCGCGGCGAGGGTCATAACACGCGAGGTGGTCTTTTCGTTGCTAAAGCGCTCGGTGGCCGCTACAATGCCGGTCAAAAAGGCTGTGGCAATATGCTTGTCGAGGAGCGGCTGCTCATCATCGGTATTATCAAAGCCCTGAGCAAGGCTTGCCGCGAGCTCACTATAGCTGCTGGCCTGAGGATCCGTCCAGACGATATTGCCCAGCGTACCTGGCGCATCGATGTGCAGCGCTGCCACTGGCGATTCACGCAGGATACGGCCATGCCCTTTGAGGGCTGGGTCGAGGTCATCCTCGCTGCGCACACCGATCGTCACAACGAACTGCACATTGTAGTCACCCTGGCTAAATTCCAAATCACTCTGGCTAATCGTTGCGCGGTACGGCGTGATGAAAATCTTAACGAGGTCGCCATCGAGCTTGTAGCGCAAATGGTCGGCCTTTTCCTTATCAAGGGCAATGATGAAATCTCGCAGACTATCCACCGTGCTCTCAAAGGTACGCTCTGGCTCCAAAAAGCCCACTGCCGTTGGCACATCCCCGCTAAAGACGGCTGTGGCGTGCTTATCGAGCTTATTGAGCAAAAGCGTCAACCCCAGTGCCGCACTCAGCTCATCTACCGTGGGGTGGGCGTTGACCGCCACCAAAATATTATTACTCTCACCTAGTTTGTCGATGATTTGTTGCCGCACCTTTATCTCGTCCATAACTCCTACTTTTGCCTTACCCAAAACTCCATCTATCCTACCATAAGTAATTTCGTTTCGTCAATGGCAAGTCACAGTTAACAGAGGTAGCCATGCGAAGTATAGCACCTCTTTTTTGTGCAAAAATCCCCAAAATGTGTGATCCTTATATCTCACACTATTTCATAACAGTTACTCTAGCCTACTGCAAAAACACCTCTCCCTCGAGGTGTTTTGGTGTCTGTTCTTGCTGCTTCTGTGTTACGCAAGCTTGACGCCAGCGGCCTTGGCAGCCTTGGCGAGCGATGCTTTGCGGCGGCTCGCGGTGTTTTTCTTGAGCAACCCCTTCTTGACGGCTTTGTCGAGCTCGCTCTGGGCCTGGCTCAGAGCAGCAGCGCTTGGCTCGGCAGCGAAGGCCTTGGTGCTGGCCTTGATGGCGCGCTTGGTAGCAATGTTGCGCTGGCGGCGAGTAGCCGTTTGCTTCATGCGTTTGACAGCTGATTTGATGATGGGCATTAATTTCCTCTATCGCTTGTTATTATGGGTTAGTACTACAATCAAGCGCTCATTATAAGGCATGGCGCAGGATTTGTAAAGAGCCGGGCCACCACGGGGGGCTACTGGCGCTCGCTCTTTTGCGACATAAAGCTACCGCCCCGCCACCGCAAACAAGAAGCTCTCTACCGCATCCCACGGTGGTATGCCCGTTGTCTTCATGTCGGCATCAAGCTGAGCGGCCCGCTGGGTGAGAGTGCGGATATCAGCTGGCGCAACCTGCCTGGTGAGCGGCTTGGTTTTTTTGACGACGTAGGGGTGGAGCGAGAGCTCGCGCGCAATCTCTGCCTCCCCTGCCTCGCCATAGCATGCAATCGCCGCCAGCTGAGTCCACTGCGCCCAGATGAGCGCTGCGGTTTGGTATGGGTCGTGGCTCAGACGCAGCTCATCTAAGGCAGCGCGCAAGGCTGGGCCTCGGCGCTCCACCGCGAGGGCTACAACATCAAAGACCGAGAACTCACGGGCCGGTGGTAACACGGTGGCAATTGCATCATCGGTAATAGTGTCGAGCTGAGCCAATGCGTCGATAGCGTGCGCCAGCTGCAACTGGTCAATCGTCCCGCCATATCCCTTTTCATCCGGCACCAGAGCTCGCTCTACCATACTGCGCAGCTGCGCTGAGCTTAGCGACACGCCGCGGTCACTGGCTAGTTGGCGCAGCCACCGCTCGGCGGCAGGACGCTGCCGGTCGGTCAGTGGATCAGCAGCGATGATAGTCGCGGCTTTATGCAGTGCTTTGTACGTTTTGGTGCGCTTATCTAGCCCTAGCTCTACCAACACAAGCGTCGTCTCGTCAGGAATATCATGGGCCCACTGGCCGAGCTGCTCCCAGAGGTCTGGACGCTCAGACAGGCGTCGCAGCACAATGAGCCGCTGCGCCGCAAAGAGCGACACGCCGCGCACCAAGTCAGCCAAACCCGCGGCATCAAGCTGCTGAGTATCGACGTGCTCTGCTGGCACTGGCGCGTGCTGAGTGATCCTCGCCAGCTCTTGCTCTGCTACGTAGCTATTCTTCCCCACGATGAGATAAAGCATCGGCTACTCCCCCACTTTCACCTGGCACACTGGACAAATGTGCGTCCCGCGGCCTGCCACACGGATCTTCATAATCTCTACGTCGGGGTGGCGCGAGCAGGGTTGCCCCTCACGCCGAAATACCTGCGCAAAGGCCAGGTAGCTCCCCTTCTTACCCTCAGCATCGACGTAATTGCGGTCGGTGCTGCCACCCTTGTCAATACTGAGCTGCAGCACCTGCCGAATATGGGCAAAGAGCGCAGCAAGCTGCTCATCATCCACCATGCGCACTCGTGTGGCGGGGTGGAGCTGCGTCATCCACAGCGATTCATCGGCATAGATATTGCCCACGCCAGCGATGGTGGTTTGGTCGAGGATGGCTGCCTTGATGGTCGTGCCGTTGCGCCGGCGGATGCGCGCGATGAACTGCGCCGCCGTAGTATGCGGGTCGAGCGGCTCGGGCCCGACTTTTTGCATAAAGGGCAGCTGCGCTACCTCTGGTGTGGGGTAGAGCTTCATCCAGCCAAATTTGCGCAGGTCATTAAAGTACAAATGCGCGCCATCCGCAAAGGTCAGCGCCACCCGCGTCAGGCAGTCGGGCAGCTCGTGGAGAAAGCTATCGTTTGGGTGGCCACCGCCCCAGCGCTCCTCACCAACGAAGAGCAGCTGGCCCGTCATCTTGAGGTGCACCACCAGTGTGTAATTGGTGCTCAGGCGAATCAGCAGCACCTTAGCGCGGCGCTCTACCGCCGTGATGGTTGCACCGTGCAGGAAGTGCGCCACCGCCGCAGGGTCATTTGGGAAGCTCTTGGGTGAGTCGTACACCGTGCTTGCCACAACCTGCCTCCCCACCACCAAGCGAGCTAAGCTCGTACGAATCGTCTCAACTTCGGGGAGCTCAGGCATGGGCATACTCCATCGCCCAGACGACCGCCACAAAAAGCGAAAAATACACCGCCTGCCCCACCAGCATAATATAGCGATGCCACGACTTAGCGAAGAAATAGCAACCAAGAATAATAGCTTGGCATACCATAGCGCCACTCGTCACCACCCGCACCACTGAGTGAGCATCGCTCAGCAGGACAAGAGTTTCGATGATCGTAATAACCGGTATACAGCCCCAGGCTGCAATGTTGTGGATCAGGGTGCGCCGCTGGCTCACGCCAAATGGCATCAATCCCATCACGCAAAAGTTAAGGCTCACAATAAGAAGAAGCAGTTGCATCGCTCGTGGCGACGCCGACTGCACCGTCCACAGCGCAAGGCTCAGGCCAGTCAGTGGCAAAAGAATCTTGCCCGCAATCACCGTCCTTGTTCGCTGCTCAATATGCATACTGAGCGTCTTGCCAAGCTGCGGCGGCACCATCCATAGTGTGTAGACAAGCAGCACAAGCAAACAACCGGCCATCAGCCCAAGCCACACCGTCGCCATCACTCCCCCACCAGCTCCTCAAGTTCGGCCATTGTGCGGCGATTGGCTGTGTGGAGGATGGCACGCATGCCAGCAGCTTCAGCCCCAGAGCAGTTGTCCAGCCGGTCGTCGATCATTACACACTGGCCAGGCAGCACACCGAGCCGATCTGCCGCCAGCTCGAAGGCTTCGCGGCTTGGCTTGGCAACGTGCTCGGCATATGAGAGCACCACGGCATCGAAAAGCTCACGCAGCTCATCAGGAGTAAACAGTCGCTCGATCGTATCGCTCCCCACATTGCTCAGCAGTCCTATTTTGATGGCTGGGTAACGCTGGCGCAGCGTGTGGATCATGGCGATCAGCTCACTATTGCGCACATGCACCTGCTCAAGCAACGCCGCTATCTGAGCTGGCGTTTGTTCTACCAATCGCGCCACCTCTGTAATAAATTCCTGCCGCGAGATATAGCCATAGTCCGACTGCTTGTTAATATCCTCTAGCTCGGCCCGGCGATCCGGCGGGCACTGCGCCATCAATACCTCAATGCTCCCACCATAGAGCACGCCAAAACAATCAAAAATTACTGCACGAATCATACGCTCGATTATATCATTGGCAATAGAGTGTGGCTAGCATGAGCTCTTCTTCCCTATCACTGCGCCTGATGGAGTATGAAAGAAGATTATCATAATTTCTTTTAAGCCCAGCACACGAAGCCGACATACGAGCAGAATGTCGGCCCATATAATATCCCACTCGATGGAAACGTAGCGAGACGCGGTACAAAATCGTGGAGGTTACTTAGAACTTGAGTCCCAGATGTCAGCCATGCAGCGCCTTTTTATTGCGTCTTATCAAACATCGGTGCAAAGCCAGGGATCTGGTTAGCAAAGAGTGCATGAATCTTAGGTACATCGGCCTTCATCGAGCCAGGCGAACCTTGGCAGCTCGATGTCCAGATGCGCGTCTTCGTCGTGCCGCTATCCATCGTCTCGAAGGTGTAGAGCCGCCCAGCAGTAGCACACACCCCACGCACGTCGTCATCATCCACACTGCGCGTATCTTGGATCTGCGCCTTGCTGAGGGCATACACAAGCTGCTCGTAGGCCTGCTGGTTGTTCTCAAACTCTTTGCGGTCAAGCTGCTTATCTAAGTAGCCTTGGTACACCGTATACGTCCGCTTATTGGGCGAAATCTCGATCTGGTACGAGCGGAAGGTCTCGTCTGCCACAATCGGCCCGCGCACTGTCCAGCGTACACTGTTGGTTGCATTATGCGCCACCACTTGGTCATAGAAGCTCTCGGTCGATTGCTGCGTATTGGTGTTATTCGATTCCTGGCGAGTCGCTACCATACGGATGACCGACGCCACTGCTGCCACCACCAACGAAATCACCAAGATAGTGACAATAATCGGAAAAACCTTTGGCCGCTCACCTTTATACATGAGAGTACAATACCACAAAGCCTACGAAAACTCAATAGATCCGAGAGTATAATGCGGAAAAACCCCTATGATTACGCCACAAGTACTCACGAGCACCCCACTACACAAGTTAGCGCCAACTGACACGCTGCTCACTACCAAGGAGCGTGCTGGTCGTTTTCGTGTTCTTTTGGAATGGCGTATTTTCGGGCTTCTTGGCAAAGGAACGATGAGACGATATCTCAAATACATTTGAGTGGTTTTGTGTGTTCTCGGGAGGTGGCGCTGCAGCAAGCTTTTGCTCTTGCATCTGCTGCATAGCAGGCTCCGACTGCTCAAGACGGCGACCCAGCTCAGCAAGGTTCTTATTCGTCTCGCTCTCAATATTGCGGTCAGAGAAAAAGTTCCCATAGCCACTGACAAAACGTGCGAGTGATGGGTCAACCGCCGCAAGTTCATTATGTGCAATATCACCATTTTTGACGCACAGCAAGAACTCCTCTGCTGCAACAGCTCGCACTGCTTCATGCGCTTTGTCGGTATTGAGAATATCACCATATGTCTCAGTATTCACTTGGTCTTTGCCCATCACGTACTCACCAGTGTCGCCCACGCCAGCCTCCAGCACTTCTGTGGTAACGCGCGTTTTTATGCGCTGTTTGACGTCACCGTCGTGCATATCAAGATGCTCGTCAATGCCAAGCTTTTCAAACCGCTGCTGCACCTCGGTCTCGGTCTTGTGCGTTTGCTTGTCGAACTTCCCCTTCTGGTTGGCGTGGATTGAGTCGCCCAAGCCATCAATCACATCAAGCGCCGCAAGCCGCGAGTCACCCTCCCCAGCCAAACGATCGGCTGTTGATGCATCAAGCTGATTATACACCTTGCGCGCACTCGTCCGGCGGCCATTCAATAGGTGATCACCTTCATCCTCAGGAGTAAGTGGCTCATACTGCTCATCCGGCAAAGCACTATCCTTCTCTGCCTCGTCAGGTTCGCCAGTCTTGCTCACGTCCCAGTAGAAGCGATTTGTCGCCATCTCATCAGGGTTCTCTTGTCTGTTTTGGGGAGAACCATACAGCGCATCCACCTGCCTTGCAAGGTCATCCATCCGCGGGTTGCTATTCTCTGGCGTGGTGGCGTTGTCTATTTTGTCGAAGGTAGTGCCGCTGGGCGCACTGTTGCCACCAAGGCCGGCGTAGAGACTATTAACGGCAGCTTCATTTTCGGCTTGTTGCTGCGTGGCTGTTTTATCGTATCCTTTGCGGCGCTGCTCCATCTTGAGTGCCCATAGCTGATCTGGGCTCAAATCTCTGCCATTTGGCGGTACTAAGGTCATAAGGGGTATCTCCGTGAGTGTATTGTTATTCGTTTGTTACACAATAGAACCTCCAGCAAGAAAAGTCAAGCTAGCTCCGCCCAAATCGCACAAGCTATCAGTCACCTTACGCTCCCTCTCCCGCTTCCCCTTCGTCAACCTGCAGGCGAACGTTTCTCTCACTAGATCACCTGCTCTGCTGCTTCTCTTAGTTCACTATATATCTACCAAAACATCGCTATTTTCCCTCCCTCCCCCTCCCAACATATAGTACAAATCGATTTGTACTATAGTT
>ERZ773087.510-NODE-510-length-28734-cov-540.217337_pt1 | contig 28734 bp, 32 predicted proteins | sample MGYA00511375_ERZ773087 | MGnify/ENA primary metagenome ERZ773087 (study PRJEB29015, sample SAMEA2737995) | human oral metagenome | biome: human oral; feature: human-associated habitat; material: dental | place: China | collected 2063 ...
AAGATAAAATCTGGCAGAGAATCGTTGCTCAAAAAATCATCAAGCAAGCTCAGGTAGTCTATAGAGATACCGCCAACCAGACCTCCTGCGAAATGCTCATGAATTTCGCCGCATCGGTATTGCCCGGAGATACTACCAATCGCGAAGCTCATGCTGCGAAACTATACTTCAAAGAACTGTTTGGTCCGCAATTTTCACGCGACAGCTCCAGCGACATAAACGCAGCGCTTAACTATGGTTACGCAATTCTCCTTTCAGCCTTCAACAGGGAAATTACTTCAGCCGGCTACTCAACCACTATGGGCGTTAACCACTGCAATGAATACAATCCTTTTAACCTCACCTGCGACCTCATGGAGCCGTTTCGTCCTGTCGTCGACCGCGAAGTTTATAAGTGCCGCAGCTTTGCATTTGACGACTTCTTCAAAAGCCGTCTCATTGACATCCTCAATCACAAAGTTGTCATTCTCGGCAAAGAACAGTTCTTATCAAACGCGATCAATATCTACGTCAAGTTATTTTTTAGAGCGATGGAAGAGAGTAGCGAAAAAGAGCTACCTGAATACGATTTAACATAATTATGAAAGTACGCTATATGAGAATGTTATTATTTTTTGACTTACCAATGGTGAGTGCTCGCGAACGCAAAATATATGCGACATTCCGCAAGCAACTCACCCAAGAAGGGTTTGTCATGATGCAACAATCCGTCTATAGCAAGCTAGTACTCAACTCCACCAATGAAAAATCAACCTACGACAGGCTAAGGAAAATTATACCCGATAACGGTGTCGTCCAGCTACTGACGATAACCGAGCGGCAATTCGCCTCAATGGAATATTTAGCAGGGGAGTATGAGGAGCTATCGATTCAAAGTACCGATAGGACAGTGGTTTTATGAATATTAGCATTTCAGGATTCGATAATACACTATTCATACCAAGCGATGGTGGTATCGCAACCTTAGTAATCTGCAATGACTTGTTCTTCAGGAGAGTTGTTGAAGACATTCTTGACGCATACACTAAGAAGGAAGGGAACAATCGTACCGTTATTTACGATAGCAACCACGACCCTCTGAATTTCGCAAAAGACATTCTGATTGTCACCGATATATATTCATACGATCTAGCAAATCGAACCATCACGGCGGCCCTCTACAAAAATATTCAAGACAACAGCGACATCGACGCAGTAAAATTAGCACAAATAGAGACAGGTATTTTGGATATCCTCGGCGCCATAAATACTGGATTCTCGCAAAATCTGAACTATCAAACAGAAATATCTATCAATGACCTCTTGAAAATGACACACGTGGGACTAGAAGCCAACACAGGGAATAACTATCTTGATAAACTTTATGGTATTATAGATTCAGCGCAGCAATTATTATCAAAACGTTTAGTTATTTTGATAAACCAGCGCCAATTATTGTCGCACAGCGAGTTGCAAGCTCTTTTACAATATGTACAAAACAATCATTTTTCAGTACTTTTTATTGAGAAAAACTGTAAAGATAAGTTAAACGAGGAGAATATTCTCGCTATTGATGACGATTTGTATGATTTTAGTACCAATGCACAATAACAACAGGAGTAAGCGCTATCACGTTCACCCCTGTAAAACTTCACAATTGAGGTTTTACAGTAGTGTTATATTGAATGGTACTGAAACGAGATTTAATGACGAACAATATCGTTGTGGGTTTTACAGTAGTGTTATATTGAATGGTACTGAAACTTTGTCAAAGCGTGAAGTATCACGTTGAGCGTTTTACAGTAGTGTTATATTGAATGGTACTGAAACGGTTGATTTAGGAGATAGATGTTTGTTTTAGTTTTACAGTAGTGTTATATTGAATGGTACTGAAACTACTTAATCGATGCGAAAGCGACCGCACAATGTTTTACAGTAGTGTTATATTGAATGGTACTGAAACTCGCGGCAGGTCTGGCAGGTTTTCTTGTCGGTTTTACAGTAGTGTTATATTGAATGGTACTGAAACTATGACAGATGAAGAGTTTGAATTGACTATGTTTTACAGTAGTGTTATATTGAATGGTACTGAAACATATCGTTCGCTCTGGTGCTTTCTACTGGCGTTTTACAGTAGTGTTATATTGAATGGTACTGAAACTTGACGAGGCGCGTGCCATCGCCGCCGTCAGTTTTACAGTAGTGTTATATTGAATGGTACTGAAACGGCCGTATCCTAGCAGCGTTTTTGCCGCTTGTTTTACAGTAGTGTTATATTGAATGGTACTGAAACTCCCACTGAGCTGAGCGTGAGGTCTTGATGTTTTACAGTAGTGTTATAATAATCACGATGAGCTTTTTGGTATAATAAAGATATGGCAAGCGAGCTAAAAATCAAACAAAGTGATAGCATTTTCGAGTCTATCAAGCATGAAGATAAGCAAGGTGAGTTTTGGTATGCTAGGGAGCTTGGCGAAGCTCTTGAATACGGGGCGTGGGATGGTTTCATTCCAGTAATTACACGGGCTAAAATAGCAATATCTAAAACAGGTGTTCCTGTGGAAAACCATTTTCGAGATGTGTCGAAAATGGTTTCTATAGGGTACGGCAACCCAAGAGCTATAGATGATATAAAGCTTACGCGTTTTGCATGTTATATTATTGCTCAAAACGGTAGTCCCGTTAAAAAACCTAAGATTGCGGAGGCTCAGGCATATTTTGCTATTCAAACACGCAAGCAGGAGATGTCAGATAAATATAGACAAGACATGGACAGACTTGCTCGTCGGCGTGAATTTTCCGAATCAGACAAGAGATTATCCTCTAGTATCATTGAGGCGGGTATTAGTTCAAGAGGGTTAGCTAGAATAAAAAACGATGGCGACAAATCCTTCTTTGGTGGCAAAACTAATAAGCAGATGAAAGAGAAGCTAAATACCGGAAACAAACCTTGGGCTAATAAAGCCCACAACGTTGTGCTGGCAGGTAAAACATTGGCGAACGAAATGACGGCAGCTAATATAGAGAATTACGGGATATCATCATATAACGCTGTGCTTCATGACAATAACGATAATAATGACGCAGTTAGAACGACTATTCGCAATCAGCAAGGTATGAACCCAGAGGATTTTCCAGCAGCTGAAGATACTGAAAAAATACAGCGCCGCATTGAAAACCAGAGTACACCTAAAATTGATAGCTCTAACATCTAACTTATGCTTATAGTAATTTGGGGTGTTATTTAGAGATCTGGTCTTTGTGATGTATAACCTTATCGCATGAGTAAGCGAGACTCTGCTAAAGCTAATCGATAAGCGACAAGGACTAGCCCTACCTATCTATATTTTGTCCAGCAACCAACAGGTTTAGAACAAATATAGAACATTTTAATTTTAACGATTTGCTCAGGAAGCTCAAACGCAAAAGTTTGGATTTTTGTAGATGTAAGTAGTTACAATAAATATATACATAATGAAATCTAATAAAATAAGCTTGAGAAAAACTAGCATAAAGATGGCAAAATACAAACAAATACGTGCATAAAGACAAAATCTCATACATACATAAAAGGCAGGGTAAATATAAAATAACTAAAAAGTTGTGAGGCAATAAATCTTTGGAATCAACCAAACAAGTAACAAAAGGGACGCAATTTCATTCATGTTTTGCACATAGACTTAACGTCGCACAATGTCCGTTTTACGACTTAAAATACCATGCAAGAATATGAATTAGCATCCATCTGCTGTGAGCGCTAATTTACTTTACAAAAAAACTGCTCTTATCTTTCGTAGGGGATTTACATCTCTATCACTTAAACATGCGCTAATACACCTAAATGGCGGCAGTCGCATTCAATTAAAATCATACGAGAGCTCTCATTAGAGTGCTACTAGTAGCACTCACAACAACATATAACATATACTTAGAAATTAGTCTTCGCATAAGTTATCCACAAAAATATCTGGTTAACGCTAATTTGCATTTTTGTTAAAAACATTCCCCCACTATCTTTTTTTGGCTTTTCTGCCCTATTTGATTTTTATACGATTTTATATTTTTATATAGTTTTTCCTCTCACTCGCTCAATCATGATAAAACGAACAAAACTAGAACATCCCCCAATTGGCAAGAGAAGCGACCTCTTCTATTTATAAAAAGCTCGCCTGCTCACCCGCACGTCAAGATACGCTGGGCCAACTGAATGTTCGGCGCAATATCGGATAGCGCGTACCGCATCTTCAACCTGGCTTGCTGCCGCACGATCAATCGACATCCTAACCGGATACCCTACCCCTTCAAGTTTCACCTCTATTTGACGCGTTGTACCTTCAGGTAAAATCACGCTTGAAACAGTATACTTTTGCGCCGAGAAATACCCAACGACCTTGCCGACAAATTCCAAAAATCGATTGCTTACAAGGACCTTATTTGTCGTCGCTTGAACGCCCGTACGGTCAATGACTTGCACGACAGGCGACTCGGGCACATTCCGGTAAAACGCCGCGCCGCTAGAGTCGACAAACACGAGAGTCGCACCCGCTTGCCACGACACAACCGGATGGCGCACGACGATAGAAAATTTCGCGCGTCCAAACCCGGCAAAGGCAATCGTCGGCTCAACGGACTGAACCTCCGGACAATCATGCTGCAGATAATCAACGAGGGATTTGACATCTATTAACGCGCGCAACCGCTCAAATGGACGAGCCGCGAGGTAATCCTGAATCGTCTTTTCATAACGCCGCGTCGCTTCGGTAGGCGGCGAATCAACACCAACAAGCGTAACACTTGGCGAAACAACTGATTGATAAAGTATCCATGCGAGACCAGCGATGCCCGCCAAAAGCACAAATAATCGTAATACAAGCTTACGACGACGGTAGCGTAATGTATGCGCTTGCACGCGCGGCGACTTAAGATCAGCGCGGTGTTCACTTGGGCTCGAAATTTCGGAAAGAAGACTGCCGGTCAGCGTGCGGTTGCGCCGGAAAGCATAGCTACTCGCTGTCGTTAAATCACCCGGCTGCGCCGAATCATCGCTATCAATTGCCCGCCGGCGCACTGGCTGCGGCGGGCGGCGTCGCAGCACGGCTTTTCCGAGTTTTCCTAGCATATATATCTTTATTATATCACTTACGCTTAGCGGTTCGGACGATCATCTCAGCCATATCGCGCGCCGCGTGCGGATGAGCAAAGGTCAAAAATGCGGCGCCCATACGCGCCATTGCCGCACGATCCGCGAGCAACGCTTCAATCGCCTGAACAAGCACCTCGGGGTGGTCGTCCAACTGCAGTTCATCAATTACTTTCACCGCACCTTTTTCCTCGTATACCGCTGCGTTTTTTAGCTGATGGCCGCCCGTCAGGTAGCCATTTGGCACTAAGATCGTTGGTTTAGCGAGCGCCGCAAGCTCCAAAATCGTCGTTGCGCCTGCACGCGCCACAACGATATCTGCCGCACCAAGCATATCAACCAGCCCGCTACTAATAAAATCATGAATATGCACCTTGCTAGTATCATTCGGAACGCGTGCGCGAATATCGCTATATTGCTGTGCGCCAGTGATGAGAATAACGTTAGTATACTTCGTAAGCTGCGGCAGCATTGCAACAACCGCATCATTAATACGCCGCGCACCAAGGCCGCCGCCTGTCACAACAACAAGCGGCCGCGTAGGATCAAATCCAAGCTTTACTTTGACGTCACGCCGCCGCTCATCGCTATACGGCACAAAATCTTCCATAATTGGCACACCAACATACTGCGAGATCTCGCGCGGGTATGGGTAGAATTTTAGCGGCGCACCCGTACCAATTGCGTCCGCCCAACGCGCCAAAACGCGATTCGTCAAGCCGGGGTGCGCATCAGAGTCGTGAATAACAAGCGGAATCCTCAGTGCATGCGCCGCCAAACCAACCGGCAAACACACGTACCCGCCTTTCGTAAAAACGACGTCCGGACGCCACGCGATTAGCTTACATAGACACTGCACAAACCCAACACCCACCTTAACCGCATCGATGATATTAGGCAGCGTAATCGTACGAAACTTCATCAACTGCTGCCACCACTTCAAGTGATGATACCGGCGCAACTTACCGCTCACGATTGTATCAACACGAATTGAATCATCGTACCCGCCCATGACAGTACGCGCTTGTTTTTCAAATGCATGGTCAACCCAGAATCGAATCTCCGTGTCTGGTTCTATTTTCCGCAATTCACGCAATACTGCGACGACCGGCGTAACGTGTCCGCCCGACCCGCCGCCTGCTGCCAAAATCCGCACGAGCGTCCTCCTTCATGTTAACTGACTTATGATTAGTATACCGCGAAAGTTGAAACACGACACCCAGCGCGCCGCTCATAAAAATCATACTCGTTCCGCCAAAACTAAGCAGCGGCAACGTAATACCTGTGAGAGGAATCAGCCCGATCATTGAAGCAACGTTCATTACAACGTGTGCAAGCAGCCAGCCAAACACGCCTGCTGCCGCGATCCGCATAGACATATCGGGGAGCTGGTCGGCAATGCGCAAGATGCGGAATAACAAAATACCAAATAACCCGATGATACAAACTGTGCCGGCAAACCCAAAGATCTCGCCCATAATTGCAAAAATCGAGTCATTGACCGCCTCGGGTAAATATCCAGTCGCCTGGATACTCTTGCCAATCCCACGCCCGAGCAACCCGCCCGTTCCTAGAGCAATCATCGCGTTTTTGATGTGATAGTTATTATCGCGTTCATCTGCTGCAGCAACATCGTTGCTCGAGCTAAAGAATGTGCCGATGCGCTCCATGCGGTGCGGCGACGACACGACCAGCACAAGCCCCACAACAACGCCAACGCCTGCAATTTTTACCAGGATCTGCCAATTCATCGTACTAACAATGAACATCGATACGACCGTTGCTGCAATCGCCACGCCTGTGCCCATGTCTTTCTGAACAACAACGACGATAAACAGCAATAACGCCAATAGTCCCGCCATCGGATAAACTGTTTCTCTCGGATTGTTAATTTTGCCCTGCTGGTAACGGTTGCCTAGGAACACTGCCATGAATATAACGACAGCAAACTTCATCAGCTCAGACGGCTGGAATCCGCCGAGGCTACCGAAGTTAAACCAACGATACGCGCCGAGCGTTGCCTGCGCGAGCGTATCAATATGCGCAACGTTTCCCACCAAAAACAGTAATACGGACGCAATAAGCGCCGCAGCCATAAACTTTCCCGCTTGATTTTTTAGCACCGAGAACGGCACAAACGCCAATACGACAAACGCAGCAAGCGCAATGAGCAAACTAGCGAATTGTTTAACTGCAAAGTATGTCGCCGAATACGAGCCATTATACGCCGCATTCATTACATTGGCGCGCTGCGGACCAATCGCATACATCACAACCAAACCAATGAGCATCAGCACGCCCATGCACATGACGATCATGTAGTCGGGACGATGCCGCCGCTGCCTTTGATGGTTCGTACGAGCACGTACTGCTTCTCGGTGTGATAAGGCTAGACCACCGCTCACGATGTAATATGCCCTCCGCTCAGCGCCATCAGCATGCCGATAAACGCCGCCACGCCGGCAATCACCCAAAAGCGCATCGTAACTTTCACTTCCGGCCAACCTGTTGCCTCTAAGTGATGGTGGATTGGGGCCGAGACAAATATCTTACGATGAAATAGTTTCTTGCTGATGATTTGTAGTAGACTTGAACCCGCCTCAACCACAAATAAAATCCCGATAATCGGCAGTAAAAACAGCGTATTCGTCATCATCGCAACAACGCCTAAGCTCGTCCCAAATGCAAAGCTACCAACATCGCCCATGAAAAACCGCGCCGGATAAATATTAAACCACAAGTAGCTCAATAGCGCACCCATTACCGTGAAACAAAATCCCGCTAGCTTAATATGCCCCTGCAATAGCGCAATCACGCCAAACGCTGAAAACGACATCACCAACAAACCGCCCGCTAATCCATCAAGTCCGTCGCTGATATTTACCGCATTGCCCGTTGACACCACTGCTAATACAAAAAAGAAAATAATCCACGCGCCGACTTGCCATTCGCCAAAGTACGGTATGTGGATCGTATTGTAGCCAAGTTTCGTGTAGAAGAACCAGCCGAGCACAATACTCATTGCAGTAATCATCGCGAACTTCACCCAGCTGCGCAGTCCGGCATCCTTACGATTCGAGCCGAACACATTGAGCACATCATCGATCAGCCCGACAAATGCTCCGCCGAGCAATGCCGCGAGCGGCAGCCAAGTTTGCGCCCGGTCAAGGTTACGCGCCAATGTGATCGCCGTAATAGCGACCACCGCGATAGTACCCGCCATTGTCGGAACGTGCCGTGCAATTTTCTCTTTGTGCAGTATATTAAAAATCTTTAGCCGCTCCCCCGTTACCGCCGCGCTGCGCTGCGTTTTCCAGAATTTATATTTATATGCAAAATGCGTATAAACCGGCGTTAATATCATTGCCAACAAGAACGCCGCCACGCTCAACGCGAAAGTTTGATTTAATTCATTCGAGAAATTTACGATTGTCATACTATCCAGTATACCCCGTCTAGCCTTGCGGCGTTAACATTAAATAATTGAGCATCCAATTTGATATGTCGTTAAAAATCGGCTTCGCGTCGCTACCGCCGCCCATGTCTTTGCCATTGGCGGCGATTTCAACCATGATAACGTAACGTGGAGTTTGCCCCTTCTCGCCGCCATAGCCCAAATACGTTCCAATCGTCTGATTGCTGGCATATTTGCCGTTCACAATTGTTTCAGACGTGCCGGTCTTGCCGCCCACAAGATAGCGCTCCGAACCGTCTTTCGGATTGTACGTTGCATAATGCGATTGGTGAACCATCTCGCGCACCGTCGTTGATGTTGCTTCAGTAATGACACGTGCTTGAGCTTTTGTGCCCGCTGGCGCGAAAACACCATCGTTGCTAATCGTACCGTTAATGATCGTCGGCGCAAAATACGTCCCACCATTTACCACTGCGCAAAAGCCGCTCGCCACTTGCAGCATCGTCGCGTCCATACCCTGCCCGAATACCATGTTGCTATAGCGCACCGCATTGCCCTCTTGCTGCAGCGGCGAAATAATCGTGCCTTTCGCTTCATTCGCAAGCTCAATACCGGTCAGTTCGCCCAGCTTAAATTTGTCATGAAAATATTCATAAATCGTATTGCGCGCAGCACGCGTAATATACGTACCATTACCTAAACGCTGCGCGATCGTCACCATACCAGTGTTAAGCGACCAATTTAGCGCTGTCTGCATCGTAATAGTTCCTGTCACTGCCGTGTTCTTTGTTGCATTGTTAATAGTAATGTCTTCAACCTTAATCTTACCGGTGTTATCGTATGTGCTATCAGGTGTAATCACGCCGCGGTCAATACCTGTCGCAACCGTAAAAGTCTTGATATCAGAACCAGGCTCATATGGATTTGAAATTGTACTATTATTAAAGACTGCCACGTCCTTCACATTTAAATTAGAAGGATCGTACGTCGGCACGTTCGCCATCGCGAGCACTTTGCCCGTTTGCGGGTCCATCACGATCGCGCTCGCCCGCGTCGCACCGCTTCGCTTTACGCCCGCCGCAAGGACTTCTTCAACTTTTGATTGCACATTGCGATCAATTGTCAGCACCATATTTTTGCCATTTACCGCTGGTTTTTTGATATTTTTATCAGTCACAGTTAACGGTACGTCGCGCACATCGGTCACAGTTTTTAGCTCGCCGTCTTTACCAGCAAGCGTTTCGTCGTTTGCCTGCTCAAAACCGTACTTCCCCTGCCCTTCGCCATTCACGAAGCCAAGCACCTGGCTCGCAAGCGCTCCTTCCGGGTAGACGCGCTGCGTTGATGCGTCGAACCCGACGCCGGCAAGCTTCTCGTCTTTGATTTTCTGCGCCTGCACGCGGTTAACTTTCGTCGCAATCACTTGATAGCGCGTATTTTTTGCATCTAAATATTGACGAAAGTCTTTGCGCACATTGCCGCCCGCCACACGGTTCATCACATCGATTACTTTCTGCTTGTCTGTCACGAGTGTCGGATCAACCCACACCGTATACACCGTCGTATTCATCACGAGTTTCGCCGGTGCGTTGCCGTCCATCGCGTAGATTTCCCCGCGCGCCGCGCGTAGCGTAAACTTTTTGATATGCTCTTTATCCGCTAGCTGAACGTAATAATTATGCTGCAGTACCTGCACGCGAAAAAGCTGCGCCACCATTACCAGCAGCGCTACAAGCGTCAAAACACCCAACACACTAATCCGCGTATCGCCTCGACTACCTATATTCATACACTTATTTGCTCACGTATTGCGTATCGGCTGGCGACGTCATTGCTTGCGCGACACTGCTCCCCTTCACCGACTGAAGTGCTGTCAAACGAGCATTCTCGACCGCTAAATCATTCTTTTGCTCAGTCAACGACGAAATTTTATCAGACATAGTATTCGCCGCGTAATCATAGCTCGACACGCGTGTCGCCTGTGTTAAGTATATCAGACCTAGAATCGTAATCATCAAAGCAACGATCACTGTATGCGACACGGGACCAAGCTTGACAGCCGATGCAAAAGCAACTGTATTGCGATTACGCCCATAATTACCTTGGCGCCGGCTATTAAATTGTACTGTTCGATGATATGGCATGGTGGTGGAATATTTCGTGTTTATGTTAATACTATGGCAACACAGACCGGTTGCTCTGTTCGTTTCATCGTATATTATCCTCTCGGCAGCTTAAGCACCCCTTTTCGGGGGCGCTTAAGCGTGTGAAAGTGCAAAAACTATACCTTGCGGCGCACAACAACGCTGCGCACAGCTTCGTTCTTGTCTTGGACTTGGATGTGACGCGTCATGGTTACATCCCCCTTTCTGTTTGTGTTATATTTTCACAGCGGCGCGCAACTTAGCACTGCGCGAACGCGGATTGTGAACATCGTTAATTGCACCGCTAACGGGGTGCTTCGTAATAATACGAAGACTTGCCTCGTAGCCGGCGGCAGCCTGTTCGGCGAAGTACCGCTTCACGATTCGATCCTCAAGGCTGTGAAAACTAATCACCCCCACTCTTCCGCCGCGTGTAAGCAGCGCCGGAAGCAATGGCATGACGGTTTGAATTTGCCCGAGTTCGTCGTTAATAGCGATTCGAATCGCCTGAAAGACTCGAGTGGCGGGATGCGTACGCCGATACGGCCCACGATACGCCTGCTCTACCGCGCGAGCAAGATCCGTCGTTGTTTCAAGCGGCCGCGCCGCCGCGATACTACGCGCATACCGCATAGCAGCACGCGGAGACTCCTCACCGAAATCACGAATGATCTGCGCGATTCGCTCCACCGTCCATGTGTTGACAACGTCGGCGGCGGTTAACGATTGGCGTCGATCCATTCGCATATCCAGCGGTCCGCTTTTTGCGAACGAGAATCCTCGCTCAGCTCGGTCGAGCTGTGGTGACGACACCCCCAAATCAAGTAGAATCATATCAAATTGCCTACCTTGTTCAATCAGCTGACGCGCAGCCGACACGAAATCGGTATGCAAAAGCTGAGCTCCTTTCGCTAGAAGCTCGTGCAAATTTGTATGAGCAAACTCATCCCGGTCGACCAGTACGGTACCGGAATACTGCTGCGTTCGCGCTAATACCGCCCGCGCATGCCCGCCGTAGCCCGCAGTTAGATCAAGATAAGCCTCGCCTAAATGGGGTGTGAGCAACGCGATAACGTCATCAAGCAGAACTGGAACATGAAGTGGTGGATGTTCTTTAATACTCATTTTCTCCATCATACCACTCTCGGCGACGATAGAGAAACTCGAGATCACCAAACCAGTAGCGAGCTGTTTGTTTTCGCATAGGTAGTGTTTGTTTTTGTAAAAGTCGGGCAACGCTTAGTATAGGAGAATTGTCAAACAACTCATAGTCCTTAAGAAGCGACGCCTTTTGAGAGACTTGTGTGTGAGGTGGAGTTTTTGGGAGGTGTTTTAGAGAAAGGTGCATTTGACTATTTTTATATTGTGGGTCAATAATCCACATGCTCACTACCAGATTGTTGATCTCGAGGATGTCGACAAATTGTAAAGGTGCATCAAGCAAACGCTGCTATACGCCAAGCGCAAGCGATACGCGCGAGACCCGGGTCTGAGGAACACGAATCACAGCACCAACTACCGAATCTACCGATTGGCTCACCATGGTTTGCGTCATAATTCCCCTGCTTTCTTTCTGTATTGTTACTTTGTGGTGTTTGTTTTTACCGTGTATCGGTAATGCTTTTGCCACTGGTTTCATGATACACCGGCCTATAGGTATTTCGCAAGCCTCTTTTTTGACTTTTTGAAACAACGTGGTTATGTTTTCCACAAAACTGTGGAAAAATCAAGATAATAACAGAGGTATTTTTACAAATTATCAATGATGTAGCGTAGCATTTTTTGCTACATTTTGCTACCCATGTATTATCAAGCAACACAAAAAAGCTGCCCGCGTGCCCTTCCTAAAAAATTACGCAAAGTACAGGCGCATCAGCTGCCGCGCTACCGCGTCTGAATCATGCCGGATGAAACTGCGCGCCGATGCGATCGGGTCGCTCGCCTGCGCCCCTGTCCACGCTTGTTTCGCAAGAATCGGTACGCCGCGAAATTCGTAATGCTGCCGGCGCAGCTCGTTGAGATCGTACTTCACGACCAATTCCCCGCCGTGCGCATATTTTTCCATCAATTCCGGCGACGGTTCGTCATTATTAAACACGACATAGTCTAAGAACTCGCCGCCCGCCAAGCGTTCAATTTCGCTCGCAAAATCTTTCACCGTAAACCCATCCGTTGGACCAGGCTTTGTCACCAAATTACACACATACACGCATTTTGCGCGCGTCTCGTGCAGCGCGCGCCGAATTCCATCAATCACCAACACCGGCGCCAAACTGCCATACAGATTTCCCGGCGCGACAACGACTAAATCCGCCCTTAAAATTGCCCGCACCGCCGCAGGATTCGCCACCGCGGTCGGCTCCAACCAAATCTTCGGTCGCTTTGCAATTTCTTGGTGCGCAATCGTGAATTGCCCTTTCACTGGACGCCCGTCTACACCCTCAACGCACAGCGTAACATCGCTTAGTGTCACTGGCTCAACGCGTCCTTCAATATTCAGCACGCGCCCTGCCAGTTCAACCGCCTCGCCAAAACTGCCTGTCATTTTTTCAAGCGCCGTCAAAAATAAATTACCAAACGCATGGCCCTTTAGGCTGCCTTCATCAAACCGATAATTAAAGAGGTCGCGCACTTTTGGGCTATCGCTCAGCGCCACCAAACACTGGCGCACGTCGCCGGGCGGCAGCACGCCTAGCTCGTCGCGCAGCTGCCCTGTCGAACCACCGTCGTCCGCCATATTAACGAGCGCTGTCACATGCTTCGCGTAGCGTTTCACGCCCTGCAGCAGCGTGAAACTGCCCGTCCCGCCGCCGATGACGACTATCTTTACACCGGTAATTTCATCGTTTGCCATCTCGCATCTCCTTCTCCTGCTTCAAAAACCGCGCTAGCCATAGTGCACTTGGCCGCGGCGTCCGCGTAAACGTTGTATAATCCACATCAAATAGTCCAAAGCGCGGCCAAAATCCCTTGTCCCATTCAAAATTATCGGTTAAACTCCAATGTAAATAACCGAGCACGTCAACACCATGCTCAATTGCTTGGTTCATCGCCATAATTGACTGCGCCAACCAATGCTTGCGATACCGATCGCCCGCGTCCGCTACGCCATTCTCCGTCACAAACACCGGCTTGTGATACGTGTCATACAGCCGCTCTAACACCTGTTGCAGGTGCTGCGGCTGCATATCCCAGCCTAAATCATTCACCTCAATGTCGGGATTATGCACACGGTAGCCATACACGCGCGCACTTTGGTAATAATTCACGCCGATGAAGTCGCAGCGCTTTACAACCTTTTTCAAGAAATAATCATCTTGTAGATATTGCATAATCCCTGCTGCGCGCACCGTCAGGACCGCATCGTCGCCCGGATAGACATACGCACTATTTTTCGCTACTGACACTTTGTAGCGCCGATTCACTTTGTGCACGATGTCGGCTACACGGTTATGCGCTGCCGCAAGATTCTTAAGCACCGCGCGCATGCGCCGCCGATTTTGCACTTGCGGGGGCCAGCTGCCGCGCAGGTAGCTCTCATGCGCGTACACGCACGGTTCGTTCACTGTGATAATATAGCGCACCCGCGATCCTAATTCCTGCAAAATATGCTCGGCAAACTCGACAAAATATTTCACATTGGCGCGTTTCTCAAACCCGCCGATCTCTGCAAACCATACCGGCAATGTAAAGTGAAACAGCGTCACAATCGGCTCAATGCCGCGTTGTTTACATGCCGCGAGCACTGCCTTGTAATGCTCAACTGCCGCTGCGTTCCACGCGCCCTTTTCAGGTTGAATCCGCGACCATTCAATACTCAAACGAAACGCATTCATATTCATCTTGCGCGCTAAATCTAAATCCTGCTCATACAATTCGTAATGATTTGTTGCCTTGCCAGAAATATAATTATCAGGCGATTTTGCCGCCGGTTTCACCGCACTCCAATTATCTAAATCGCCGTATTGGTACGGTGCTTGCGCTGCCAGCGATTTCGCATTCTCCTGCTCCCAAACCGCCCAGTTATTATGCAGTCCGCCCTCAATTTGGTGCGCTGATGTTGCGGCGCCCCACAAAAATCGTTTCGGAAATTTTAGCTTTAATCTCCGCTCGCTCATGAGCTCTATTATACCAGAGCTAAGCAATGGCGCCCGCTGCCACGCATAAGCAACATAGTAAGCGCTACAGCTCAGCCGGCGCTCCCATATCGGCTGGCGCGGCATCTTTTAGTTCTTTTTTGCCTTTAAGCTCGTACCGAATGCCGGTCATGCCGCTCGTCACATAGTCGTCGTTGAGCAAATTCACGAATTTTGCCGCATCTTTCGCATCCATAATAATGATTTCGCCCGTGTTTTCATCCGTCATCAATTCTAGACCCATTTCGTCCGCTTGTTCAATCACTTGATCCTGCGTCACTAGTCCAATGTTGACTTTTTGGAGCTTGCTCACCAGCGACTTCGTATCGCGCACCAATGCATCAAACGTCATGCCCTCAGGGAACTTCAGCTTAAAGTTTTGCTCGATTTCGGCGATTTTTTCTTCTGCTACCGCAAATTGTTTAGCGTCATACCCAAATAACCGGATGAATTTCGACTCGCTAAATGCAAAAATGTCGTTCCCGGCGATTAGAACCTGATTATCCGGCGTAATCCTTAAGCCCGCATCAGCGCTAAACGGCTGAAACGAATCGTCGTTATACATCCATGCCGTTGCGCCTTTTAGTACCTGCGATTGCGGCAGTATCTTCGCCACAAAAAACGGCTCCGCGCCTGAACGGCTAAACCGCGCTACAATCCCCTTTACCTTTTTGAACTCGTGGTCGCCTTCGCGGAACACTTCCAAACTTTCCTCGCCGTAGCGAATCTGCTCGATTACCTCTTGCGCGTGATCAACTTTATCAAGCGTCGTGCGCTCCAGCACGTTCTCTTCGGCAGCCGCCGCTTCAAAATCGCGCACGTGCATACCTGTCGCCGCCCCGGTCTGCACTTGGCTGATCATATCGTACAAAAACAACACTTTCAGCTGCGCCTTTAATTCCTCGGCGTAATTCGTAGCATACACCGTATAGCCTTTTGTAAACAAAAATAAATCGACCTCAAGCGCCTCTTTATGTGCATCCGCCTGGTTCGCCCACAAAAAAATATCAGTTGGCTCTTGCGTCTCGTTTTCGGTCGTGTTGGTTGGTTCTGTATTCATGACTTTATTGTAGCAGAAAAAAGGCTCGTCTGATTCACAAATCAGACGAGCATTACCTTACAAACAGCTCACAGCAACAAGCGTCTTATCGTCGCTCTTACGTGATCGGTTGAGTAGCGCCTGCGCTATTGATTCTGGTTCGCATATGCCTTTGTCATGCATAGATTTAATTAACATTGATATCTCACCGTCCGACATCACATCAGTAAGATAGTCACCCCAGATGCCGTCCGTGCCAATGAGAATCGTATCGCCTGCAAATATTTCTTCGTAGCCAATTCGCCACGGCGTTTCCATTGAGATTTGCCCAGCCCTACCGCTGTTCCCCAAAGCAGCAGAGATGACAGACCCTTCTCCATCGTCCTGCGTTAGTTGACAAGCTTTGTTATCACGCACGAGATATAGTCGCGAGTCACCCATGTTCGCATATGCCAAAAACTTTCTACCATCACCTTGCTCAACAACCCTCGCCAGCGTTGCAGTCGAATAGCCAGCCGTTGGCTCTTTTGCGATTGTCATTGAGATTTTGTTCAATACTTGCCGATTCCACGCAAGCGCTTCTTTCAGCGGCTGGCGTGTTGCATTCGGTCCTAATAATCGATCAGCATAAACAGGCACTGCTCTCGCTGCAAATTGTGATGCCCGTGCACCATTCGCCGACCCGCCAACACCGTCAAATACTCCAAATATCTTACGCTCATTGTCTAAACAATATGCATCCTCACCATACAGTGGCCTTTCAGCCACAGCAGCGCTAATACGCCGCACCGGTTCACGGTCGCGAGAGTCGCCGCGCGAGAGCGTATTACGGCTTACGTCAGGCACAAGGATTGATGTCCCAAACGTGGAATGATCCTCAACATGAAATGTATATTGCCCCGAGGTGCCGCTGTCGTCTTCAACGACACAGTGATCGCGCGACACCCAACTCGGTAGTGTTGGCTGATAATCTCGCCCGATTTTCACTGCTTTGTGCAATATATTTGTACTGCCATCTGAATTGTATGTCGCATATCCAAAGCTTGTTTCTGAACCATCCAGAAACACCACACCCTCTGCTGTTAAACTCGCGACATGGAGCGCATCGCGACCAAGTGCTCCCCGTAAACGCTCATCTCGAACCGGCACGACGACTTCGGCGGTAACAATCTTTTCTTCCCCCGCTCTCGTCGATACGCGGCCAAAGTACCGTGCTGATGGAATATCTCTCTCATCTCCACGCCAAAGCGTAACCTCAGATACCGGCACATCTATTTGCGGTATATATGCATTATTTAAACCTAGCTTTTCGGTTAATGTTAGATCAACTCTCTCACTCATGAGTAGCATTATAACATAATATTCACGAAAAAGCAATACAGTTAGCGTTGTCTGCTTGTTTTATCTCACGATAGGTCGGTGGTAATTTTAATGTTACTGCACCGCGTCTTCTCCAAAATGCTTCTGCAGCCGCATTCTGATTGAGCCTTCGTGGCGGCCGAGCTGCGCGCTCAAGCGCTTGATCGACTCGCCGTTAGTGAATCCAAGTTTCAGTGCTTCATCGTCCTGCGGCTGCCACGGTTTGTATGCGTTCGGATGAGTCTCGCGCATTTTAGCAACTTTTTCAGACCAGCTGCTTGATTTCTTTTTACTCAGGTTTTTTAGCGGCCTAGAGGCACGCTCCTCAGCTTTTCTTTGCAAGTATTGAAATCGTTCGCGATCGTTTGCCGCACGCATTTTCAGCCGCTCGTCAATCGTATATGCTTCGTCGCTCATCTGGAGGGCTGTGCGGTTGATACCTGTCAGGTATAGGTTGTCGAGATTACGCACGCGGCTGAGTGCTACATAGCCCATACCGGGCACAAAGGCTTTGCGTAGGTCGATGCGCGCTGCATCAAGCGTCATGCCCTGGCTCTTATGCACTGTAATCGCCCACGCTAGGCGCAGCGGAATTTGGCTGATACTTGCCCGCTTTTTGTCGCCATCGCGCAATTCCCACGTATCCGGCTGCATTACTATCGTCCTGCCGTTACGGAATTGCACAACTGGATAATCTGTTCCCGACTCAAAATCAACTACCATACCGATACTGCCGTTCGCATAGCGTTTACTCTGGTCGTTCTTAACCGCCATAACGAGGGCGCCAAGCTTGAGCACTAACTCTACCGGCGCAAGTACACTACGCTGCAAATTCTCAACGTAATGCACGCCGCCAGTGGTGTGTTGCATATACCGCACTTCGTCACCTGCTAGCTCTGCTAGTTTCCGCCCATTGATTTGATCGACATCAACATTCATCGTATGGAGCTCTGTCAAGTCAGCGTCCGTTGGCGGCTCGTATTCGGTACGATCCAGCAATGTTTCAGCGTGATGACGACGCAGGTCATTCGCCCGCAAACTCGTCAAAATATCAAGGAGCGCATCACCCTTATGCTGACGGAATTGTTCATCTAAATACAGAATTGCTGGATTCAGCTCGCGCCACGCATCCGAATGCACCACAAAACCGCCCTCACGGCTGCCCGCCCGATTCACTGGCGGCAACTGGAAGAAGTCGCCCGACATTACCACCTGAATGCCGCCAAACGGCACATCCGGCGCCTTACGCACCAGACGGCACACTTCGTCAACCATATCCAGGCGGTAGTCATGCAGCATACTAATCTCATCAATGATCAAAATATCTGTTTTTTCGATTATTTCGCGCCGCCCTTTCGCAATATGATCGACAAATCGATCCGGCAGATAGTCCAATACACCTATCCCCGCCCAAGCGTGAATCGTCGTGCCGCCCAGGTGTGTCGCCGCTAGCCCAGTTGTCGCCGTCACGCTCACATACTTTCCCTCGTCTTTACTCGCGCGAATAAATTGATTCAGCACAAACGTCTTGCCCGCCCCCGCTGGTCCGGTTAGCAATGCGCTTTCGCCACTTAGTAATATTTCGAGTGCAAGAGACTGTTTCACTCTTTTTAGTATAGACTACTTGGGAGTGTAAGCCTACTGACTGATTTCTACGGGATATTTTTCGTTCGCCTCTTCAATGTCATCAGGCGACACCACAATAACTTCATCATCCATCAGCTTTTGCATCGGCACGTCAAGAGTTACAAAAGCCGCCACACTACCGAGGCACTTTAACACCGCTTGATCTGCATGATTAATTTCTTGGCGTTCGTCTTCATATCCAATACCGATAATAGTTTCGCCATATCCTGGGTTCCCCTGGCTGTCCTGCGGATCACCCCAAGAGCGTACAGCAATCTCATCACAAACTAACTCTGACGAAGTATCAAATGTGCCCGAAGCGCTAATTTCATCTATTCCATCAATGGCTTCTTTTAGCAATTCACCATGCCCAGATGAATCACCCACTATCATATTCACTTCTTTCAAGACGTCCCCTTCCGATACTTTGACATCGTAAACCACGGAGGTGCGAAACGCATCAGGGTCTGACTCCTCATTGAAGCATGAACGCACTGTAACAAACACTGGTGTCTCTGAATTCATATTTTTTATTATATCATAACTATAAATTAAAGTCAATATTGCTTCCTACCGCCGCTTATAGCCGCGCGCCCTGGCGTGCTTTATTCGCCCACTCGTCTGCTCGTTCATTTTGTTCATGCCCGACATGCCCGCGCACCCATACGAGCTTAGGCTGCACCGTGCGATATAATTCGTACGCCTGCTGCACAAGCTCAAGGTTTTTGATCTCGCCATTTTTTTTGCGCCAACCCTTTTCCTCCCAGCCCGGCGCCCATTTCGTTAATACATTGATCCAAAACTCGCTATCGGTATGAATTTCGCACGGCTCGCCCGCTGCTAACTGCATCGCCGCTACAAGCGCAAACCCCTCCATGCGAATATTCGTCGTTTCGCCGTCTTCCGAGCCGAGCGCTACCGGCTTACTGTTTTCTATTACCGCAAACCCGCCTGGCCCCGGGTTTGGGCTAGCGCTGCCATCAGTATAAAAAATTCTCATTACTTTATCGTACCACTTAAATGTCTCGCGGCGGCAATGATTTTCGCAATGCATCCGGCACATACCAGCTCGCACCGCCGCTCGTTTTCAGGTCGTAGTTAATCATATATTCTTGGCGGAAATAGTCGCCCGTCCCTGTAATTTTTACGTCGATATACGCTTTGGTGTATGCGCGGTCGCGCGGCGTTTGTCCGCGATACACGCAAATTTCGTGCGACTCGCCAGCGCGCAAAAATCGATCCGGATCAGTGCTCTGCTTCAGCAGATCAACCTTAGTAATCTCGATATCATACGGCGAGCGATTATGCAGCGTAATCCATAGCTCTAAATTTGCAAGATTATTCGACGTGTGCGGCTCGACGCGATCAACGGTAAGCGTCGGCAGCACTTTCGTACCTGATGCAGTTCGATAGACACTTGGCTCCGTGCGCTGCTCGCCACCATGTCGCCCTTCTTCTCTTTCATCGCCCGCCACATCATCCTGCTGCAGCGACATATCACTGTTTTTCGCCTCCTCCCAATCACGCACCTGCTTCGGCAAACCGGCGTCATCATACGCCGGATCTGTACCAAATATGAAATTTCGTAGCCAACCCATATCGTCCTCCTTTTCCCTATTCTAGTATACCGCATTGCACGCACGCTATATATAGTGTGCCCATATCTAGTGTTTATGGTTTAGTGGAAAAAATGCGCACAACCCCGCACCAACACTAGACTAGTGTTAATCTGTAAAAACTCGCCATAAAAAGTAGTCCGCACTACTTCCGCCTTTTCCGGAAAATAGTACGGGAACAAATGTTCGCCCTACTAAACCTTGTAACGATTTCGTCCTGCAAGTTCGCAGTAAATATTGATTTGAGTTAGCTACTCGGCAATCGTAGCGCGAGAAGCAATGAGTAGATTCAAGTTATCCACCAACTCGCGCCCCGGACGCACCTCCTCGTCCGCCATGCCCAGGCTCGGCATATTTCCCCAAAGTTCGCGATTATCACTATGATAATCCGAGCCGCCAGTGACCAGCAGATCGTTTTCTTTCGCAAATTGCGTAAATTCTCGGATCATATCAAATCGCTGATCGCCGTTTTCTTTATCATACTGTATATTGACCGCTTCAACCGCGTCAAATTTATTGCGCAAGATTAACTGTTTCATATTCTCAAATGAAAAGCCCTTCATGACATTAAAACTCGGATGCGCGCACGACGAAATCCCGCCAGCCTGATGGATTATATCAATCGCCTCATGAGTTAGTAGTGGTTTCGCTTTTGGCACAAATGCCGGGCAGCCTTTGATCAACCACTTCTCAATAAATTCACCTTGCAGCGGCATGTTTCCGTGCGCTTTAATCAGCCGGCGCCTATTCACTTCATTTGCCAAAACATCGCGCGCGATGTGCGCCTTGGTAATAATCTCGCCAGATGCCGCTAGCTCGTCTACCCGCAGGACAAAGCCGCAGCCCGCCAATTTCTCTGCGATCTGGCCCATCAGCTTGACTCGATCGGCGCGGAGCCTCACGCATTTCTCTCTCAGCGCCTTATTATCCGGGTCAATACCTAAGCCCAGCGCATGAATTTTCTGTCCGCTTTCTTCATCAATTGTCGAGAACTCAATCCCTGGAATCAGCTCAATTTCTAGCTCTTTCGCTAGCAAGAATAGCTCTTTATCATAGCCATCAACCGTGTCGTGGTCGGTGATAGCGATAGTCTTTACGCCTCGCTTTTTCGCCAAGCGTAACAGCTCAGCCGGAGCGTAATCACCATCCGAACAGTTCGTGTGGGTGTGTAGGTCTATCAGATCTGCTGCCATGAGCTTAACTTCTCCCTCAGCGCCTCCATCGTTGATTCATATTGCAAAAGCTGGCGAGCACGATAACTTCGCTTCATAACAATATCAACCAATTGGTCAACGCTATAACATCTCGTCAGCCTTGAGCGGGCCTCGTCAACTGCATCTAATATTTCAGTATCCGTCACCCTTGAGTAAGGCGTCATGCTAAACACAAAATCAAACCAAAAATCAATACTTTTATTATTTTTCCATTCTGCATACATCGACCATATGGTCGGATGAGTAAGTTTGCCGTCGCCTATATCAGCGCAAGCCTGAATAAAATCATTTTTATCTATAACATGTAGATCTATTGGTAAATAACTTGCCGGTTTACGCCCCTCCGCCCACGCATCAAGCACTCCTTCAATTCGCGTCAAACTTTCATTAGTATTGAAATCAGACTGTGTGAACCCTTTGTCTTGGGCGACCGACCAAATAGCATCGCGCGTTTTCTTGTCATTCTCATCGCAGATCACGAACGTATCCATATCCGGCATGACTTTCATGATAGCACGAGGCTTCAGTGGGGTTATGTTACAGTCGGCGCATTGCGACGGAGTAAAATCAGCTCCTAACTGACAACTCGGACATGGCCATAAAGCCCTAACAGCCATCTCTCTGCGTATCAAATTCGATAATTCGCCAGTGTAGCGTGTAAATTCCGGTTGATCCTTAATAACTTGATGGTTCTTTCCTGATGAATGGTACGGGAAACCTGTTCCATAACCGCCACAGAAACCATCAACATCTCTTCTTATCTCCCTTAGGGCGCATGTTGCCATATTTCTTATTCCTTCGCCGAAAGGATCAATGGCACCACTTAGATAGTCTGCATTCTTTTGATTAACACGTAAAATTGCAGCCAAATCATACTCTGTCTCTGGGAAAAATGCACGTCTCACTCGCATATTATATCATAAAATATATAAAAATCTATATTATATTTATAGGCTCTTCTCTTTCATAAATTCCAGCAGAGAAACTCAGTGTAACGAACCTCAAAAACAGCCGCCAACCAAAATGGCTGGCGGCCGCATAAGCTCTCGCTGGACTGGCTATTTTATTTCTTCTTTGCCTTCACTGCGATTTTCTTCGGCTCGGGCGCGGGCGTCACCGGCACGACAACCTTCAGAACGCCGTCTTCCAGATGCGCTTCAATCGCATCCGTATCAGCACGCTCCGGCAACTGTACGCTGCGGTAAAAGCTGCTGCTTGACTCGCGCACGACATATTTTTTGCTTTTATCTTCCTCTTTTTCATGGCGCTGCGCCTGGATCACCAGGTTGCCATGTTCAATTGAGATATCGACGTCTTTCTCTTCAAACTTCGGCAAATGCGCCTCAACCACAAGATTATTGCCGTCCATATAGACGTCGGTCGTTGGCACAGCAACACTGCGCATCTGGCGCGGCCAAACGTTATTGTCAAAGAAATGGCGCTGCAACGCATCCATTTCAGCGAACGGATCAAATTTGACAAGTTTGCTCATACTAATCCTCCTTTGGTTAGCGCGATACTGATACCGCTTACCTTTAGTGTACGCCCGTCTACGTTTAAGCGTCAAGAGTATTAGGAACCTGCATTTTCATGATGCCAAAAATTTGACCCTTATCGCAGAATTTACTGATATCGTTTGATAAACTGCTGCAATATTTTAACCGGCTCGGTAACATGTTCGCGGCGGACAATATCAATGAGAGTCTGCGCCTCGCTTGGTGCAAAATAGCCAGCATGCTTATATATATTAATGCGCAGCGCAAGCCCATCGGCATCAAGTTCTGGATGAAACTGCGTCGCATACACGTTACGACCAACCCGCAGCATCTGTACGCAAGTGTTTGACCGCGCCAACACCACGCAACGAGACGGCGGTTCTACAACGCCTTCTTTATGCCCAACAAAGCCGCGAAATTCCGCCGGCATGCCTGCTAGCAATGGATCAGTCTTTGCCTCCGGAGTTAGCCGAATATCAACCGCGCCGACCGCTTCGCTATAGTCAAAACTCGTTCGCCCGCCCAATGCCGTCACGAGCGCGCCGACACCAAGGCACGCACCCAAAAACGGCGTATCAGCAGCGACAATCCGCCGTATCAATGGCAAAATATACGCCTCAAACTCGCGCTGTTCAGGTGATTTCTGCGTATCATCGTACGCAAAGTTTGCTGCTCCGCCGCCCATCAGCACGCCAGCGTAATCATCTAAAGCAACCTGCGGTCGCACGCCCGTATCCAACCGCAGCCGCGTTAACTCTGCCGGCTTCAAGCCGCCAAATTTCAAAAATGCTTGGTATTCATCATCTGACGCTTCGTCTTCCGAGCGCGATTGAAGTAGGAGAAAAGGTTTTTTAGAGTGCATCCCGATCTTATCCTTGTCCATTAGTTACATTTTCTAGAGCATATATCATAATAACACTTATTTGACCGCTCTTGTGGCGGGCGCTGCTCTACTCCTATCCTGACGGCGCGGAGCTTTCTCTTGATAGGTATCACCAAAATATACATTCACTGCGCGCTGATACGTAGCACGCAGCGTCTTCAAGTAATTCCGATACGGAGTAATGTCATCACTGTAGCGGAAAGCGGCGACGCATTGGTCGCAAATAGCCGAAATTTCACGCCAATTCACCACCTCGTCATTAGCTAGTAGATCTGCCACGAGTGATACCGCCGTACAAACATCGCGTAGCACTGCCGGGTCATTCTTATATGTGCGCAGCACGCCGACTGTATTCAAAATAATAAAATACTTCAGACAAGCACGATAAGCGTCAGTAAGATGTGCGGCGGGATGTTCAAGCGGTGCGTCAAGCATATCAGCATACAGTAGAATTTTCTGCCACATCAAGCGCGTCGTACGGATAGCGAGCGCCTCGTCCGCGGCCTCGTATATCATGTAGAGCACCGGGTAGTCGCGTAGCGTCATCCAGCGTTGTTGATAAAGCGGATACTCTAGCACATCAGCCTCATCAAATGCCTCATGCTCGTCTGCTAAAAGTGTATCAATCCCATCTTTCGCGATCATTTTGACTGATTTCTTGCAATGCGCTATCGCCTGCTTATACGTCATTTGTGCACTTTCAGGTTGCTGCTTGCTATCGCGGTAGTCCGATGCGTCGTACTCACGGAAAACGCCGCGCCATTTAGCAGGCGTATCGCCGCATACACACATCAGCAAAAACGCAAGCTGCGCGAAGTAATATGCTGCTTCACTGTTGTCACTATCACGATACCGGTAGAGCGCATATTTCAAATAGCGCTTAATAGTTTGCGGCGCGGAACTTTTTACAGTCATGTTTATAGTATACCCCGAAACGTATTCGTAGTAGATACTTCCATACTGATAGCTATAACCTATTCCCCGTACCTTTCACTATGATGTTGCAGGCAAGAATATATCGTTAGACTGATTCCATATACTACGAAGTCAAAAATTCATGAATAAGCGATACAAGCGCCGTTTGATATGTAATAAGTGCGCTTTCGTCAAGTGGCACCGGCTGACGTTGTTGGCGCAGCGATTCAAGCCGGCACCGACAAATTGTGCGTACATCCGCCCAATCAATAGCTGACGCAACTCGTATGCCGCTGACAATACTATCTATAAACCGTGCCAAATACGCAAGCATTCGGATGTCATTCTGATATTGAATTATTGCTGAAATTATATCGCGCGCAAGAATAGCTTGATACGTATATTGAGAGTCGTCTTGTCCTATATCTTGCTGAATACGCTGCACCCTCTTCGCACGCTTTGCAATATATACCTCGCACTGACCAAGCATGTTCTCATCAAAACAAGTTTCTGATCCGGACTGTAGCGAAACATATCGCTGTTCGCACACAGAATGAATATTATCCCATTCGACAATGCTCGTATCATTCAACCAGCGCGCAAGCGAAAAAGCAAAATCAGCTAAATATTCAAGCGCTTGAGCGTCGCTATGATACGCGCGCGCTGCGTGAATTATTTCTTGCGCCAGAGCGGCTTGCCATCGAACGTCCATACAGCCGCTACAATTTTGCAATTAAGTCCTTCATTTCTTACCACATTCTTTCACCATTGCCACTATTCCGAGAGCTCTTCACACCTCTTTCATGAATTGATTATATCATGCGAGAAATTTCAATAAATGCTCATGATTTATCAAAAATATACCAAAGTGAAAGAGCCCCACGCCACTCTTGGCTAACGCGGGGCAAAGCTCACCCCTCTCTATTGTGTCTGTGTTGCAACGCTCGCAAACGCGGCAGGTATGAACACAATAAGCGCCAGTCTTCCGTTCGTTCGACACTAATATCAAGACGACCAGCTACCTCAAGGATATCCTCAAAAAGCCACTCGTCACCGGTTGCCTTGAGCTCGGCATCGGTACGCGGTGCAATAAGACCGATCAACTCGCTCGCTATCAGTTCGCCAGGCTTCGTTGGCACGCCATGTGTCTGAGTGTAGTCGCCACGCTCGCAGAGCTCCTCTATAGGTGTACTTACGGCTTTTGCAACTGTACGTGTAACCTTTGCTAAAAAATCCATAAAACGAGCATTAGTCTTTTCAACAACTGTTCGAAGTTCGTCGGTAAGCTCTTTGGCATATTGACGCTTTTCTGCTGTTGGCACATCGTCGTCAAAATACCAATCCATGCATTCTACTAAATCAAATCCACCGTTGAACGTTGCAGAATCCTGTGAGAGTAACGGGTAAACCGCTTTAGCGACATGTACCATGTCGTGGCAATTCCTAGTTTCGGCAGCAATACGCCAAATTATTTCTGCTAAATCAAGGCATGCTCTACGCGTTTTTACATCAAACACACGAGGAGGAAGCGCTTTCGTATTGGTGGGAATAATCGTTAAAGAATATGCCTCGTCATCAGTAAGCAGGCGCGTGTCTGAGGGTATGTCGGCAAAATTATTCTGCAATAAATAGCTAATCGGTCGTAAATCGTTATTATGCTGCGCTAAGTCCGCTACCTTTTGGCACGCGTACTTTTTGAGCTGGTTTATTACTACATCTTTATTCATTTGCAGTGTAATGAATTATCGCTCCCTATATAGGGTAAAGTAGCCTGTTATATTTGGCACATATCGAGCATGTTCTTTGTTCTTGACGCCAAATTCTATAGAGGTCTCGCCATCAAGCGGCACTACTTCATGAGTGAGTCCGTCATCAAGAAACGTATCGCCAGGAAAGTCTTCAAAAACAAGCACATATTCACGACCCTTTGCGTCTTCAAAATAATGCGCCCAAGCGTCAGGACCAATTCGACCATGATCTTTCCAGCGAATTGTCACCACATCAAGCTCATGATAGTTTGGCAAAATTACATGCTCATAAAACTGCTCAATGACTTTGTGTTCCATACTGCCTACAATTTATCAATCAAATCTAGTAATCTTTTCCAGGATTCTCGTTTTGCATGATACCGATCTACGTCAGCTGCAGCTTCTATTATCTCCGAAAGTAACGGGTACTGCTTCTTATTGATCCAATCTTGCATCTCAAGCGGATATCCTAGCATGTCTGAGATAACCGCAGACTCACCAATGTCCGACAAGAAAAGATCAATGCCATCATCTCTAATTATATCCGCATACTGGGGTAACTCTTTTTACTCATAGCAAGACATTCATTATATCAAGATATGTCGGTTTGCGACAGTCGAAGCTGTGTGAACTTATATTGTATCTGTTTTACTATTTCGTCAGCACGTTTCAAATCATCAGTAACTTCCAGATCCGCGCCCAATTCGGCAATTTCATTCAATAGCGGGTAGCGTGCTTGAAATTTTTCTTCCCAGTCATCACGCACGATTGTTGCGCCGACAATATAACCACCTAGTACGCACAAAGGTTTTTTCTCTTTATTTTTAAGTATATTCCCTATGCGTTGCACGATAGTCGCAAGTTCACTGTCCATAACAAAATTATACCATGAGAAAAGCCCCGTTTACGCAGGGCTATCGTTCCTTTCTCAATGGTTTACGGCCTGCTGGCAGCCCTGCCATGAAAGCCTTCTACGCTTCATAGGCACGCCGCTTGCGTGCGTATACCGTCTCTTGAGTCGCCCCTCAGGCGGTCAAGCCTTTTATTGCAATTCTTTTTCGTTCACATGCGCACACAACCAATCAGCAATCTCCGTTATACTCAGATGATCCGTAGCGATGCGGACGGCAAAATCTTCAAGCTCGCCCGATATCGCATCAAAGTGATAATTATTTAGTTCCAGCAAAGTCAATCCCGCAAGTATCGCTGTACGCTTATTACCATCGACGAATGGATGATCGGCAACAACGCTGCGAATAACCGCTGCTGCTTTTGAGAAAATGTCTGGGTATAGTTCCTCACTAAATACAACTTGAGTTTGGGCACAAACAGCTGCGTCCAGACGACCAACATCGCGCACACCACCTGCACCGCAGTCTTTTACAAGAACTAGCGCATGAAGCTGCAGAATCTGCTCGAGGGCCAAACCAATCATCAGCGCTCTGCCAAACTAGAAAAATCCTCTTTATATCGCTCAAGGAGCGAATTCGCGACCTTTAATACTTTATCATCATCGGCTACTACTGTCCGCTTGCGTATCGTAACCTCAATCTCGTCACCATCATGAACACCCAGCGCCCGTAGTTGCTTAGCCGGCAGCGTCACGCCGCGGCTTGAACCAATCTTGATAACCTTCTGAATTGTAGTGATTGTCATGCGAATATTATAACAAAATATAATTTTATTGCAATGTACTTCCCCTATTGTACGCCGCAAAAACAAATCTGCCAACGATATATGTGCTATTTATTGCATATTATTATATACATCAAACGCATCAATAATTTCTTGGTTGCGAATTACTTCGCTAGTATCAGCTCTTGCTGTAATAGCTCTTGTCATTTTATCACTAAAACCAATATACGTAACTTTTACACCCCGAGCTTTCGCAACCCGGATAGCTGGTAGCAAATCAGTGTCTGAGCTTACCAGTATAACCTCATCAACCAGCCCGCTTAATGAATCAACGACAATATCCACCGCAATACCAACATCAACACCCTTTTCTTGCATACGCAAATCTC
>ERZ773087.517-NODE-517-length-28543-cov-4.357870_pt1 | contig 28543 bp, 28 predicted proteins | sample MGYA00511375_ERZ773087 | MGnify/ENA primary metagenome ERZ773087 (study PRJEB29015, sample SAMEA2737995) | human oral metagenome | biome: human oral; feature: human-associated habitat; material: dental | place: China | collected 2063 ...
GAGTGCCCTCGCCGACGGCGAGGGCACTCCCCCCCAAAAAAACTATCCCACATATCCTAAAGACCTAGAAATTAAAAGAGCCTTTTCTGTTATAAAATCTGCTACTGACTGAATACGTTCTTTTGGAAATACTGAAATAGAACCACTTGCAGAAATTGCTGCAATAATATCTCCACGATAGTCATACACAGGAGCTCCAAGACAACGAAATCCATATTTAGACTCTTCATCATCTATAGCCCACCCCCTCTTTCTGACATTTTCAAGGTCTGACAAAAGTTCATCAATAGAAGTTATTGTATGTGAGGTAATCTTTTGCATTGATACCTTTTCAAAAATATTTCTAATATCTTTTGCTGAGTAATTTGCTAAAAGACATTTTCCCAAGGAACAAGAATAAGCAGGTACTCTTATACCGACATCTGTATAATGTCTTATGCGTGAGAAATAATCAAGCTTTTCAACATATATAACCTCTGCTCCGTCCAAAATTCCAAGATGTGCAGTAAGTCCAAGCTCATTTGTAATCTGACCTATATAAGGTCTTGCCTCAGTCTGTAACTCCAAACCATTTATATAGCAACTTACAGACTCTATAAGCCCAAGTCCTATTCTATAAGTTCCTTTATCTGTCTTTGAAATGTAGTTTCGTCTTTGCATTGTTGATACTATACGGTATGCTGTACTTTTAGCAAGTGATGTGCGTTTTGCAATAGCACTTATGCCAAGCCCCTCAGGTTCAGAGGCAAGTAGCTCAATAATATCTAATGCACGCTCAATAGAGTGTATATTTTCATTTGCCATTTTTCTTCTAAACATAAAATTAATCAAACTAATCCTAATTACCTAGTATAACACATAACCCTATAATAATTCTTCTAATTCATTAAGTAATTTAAGTTTCATATCCTTAAGTTCAATATCTGAGGGACAATTATTATTACTATACATCTTTTCAAAAGGATACCACCAAACAGGCCCTCTACCATTAACTCCATACTCCCCTAGGTCGCCACTTACTCTTGGGAATAAATGCCAATGCAAGTGAGTATCACCATTTCCAAGTAATTCATAATTCATTTTTTCAGCATTAAAAGCTTTTGAAACTGCCTCAGCTACAATAGTCATTTCTTCTAAAAATTTCATTTTCTGATTATATTCTAATTCAAATAATTCATTCTTATGTTCTTTTGCTAAAAAAATAGTATATCCTTTAAAATGTTGATTATCTCCTAAAACAACATAACCTGTTTCAAGTTCCTTTACAAAATATGGATTTGTACCATTTTTTATCGTACCAATTCTCTGACAAATTAAGCACATATTTTTTCTCCTAAAACAAAGCGCCCCCAAATTGTGCATGTAAACTTACAGAGGCCTTGGGGGAGATGTTATTTACATGATAACATACACAAAATCTTTGTCAATACCTAATTTAAGGTAAATCTCCCCCACTTCTACACAATCCATTCCCATAATACAGCATATAATTCTCTTACATAGTAGGTTGGAAGTAGCCACCAAGCAGTTTTGGCAGGCACTGCCCCTGCTTTAAGTTTTAGTTTCCTTGCAATAGTTATGGCTCTATATTCATGATAATCATTTGTAACTATTGCTAAATCTTCGCTTAAGTTATGTTTTTTGATAAGGTCAAATGAAAAAAGCAAATTCTCTCTTGTACTTGTTGATTTATCTTCCATTATAATTCTATCCGGAGAAATACCATTATTAACTAAAAATGTATACATAGCCTCAGCCTCAGAAATTATTTCATCTGCTCCTTGTCCCCCTGAAACTATTGCCTTTGAATTTGGATTATCAAGCATATACTTTTTAGTGGCATTTAGTCTTTCATACAAAGTAAGGCTTGGAGTTTTTCCTATAACTTTACAGCCTAAAACTACTACTGTTGCATTTTCCTTTGGTTTCTTTGATGCACCTATAATCATGAAAATGCTTATAAATATCGTTAAAAATATAATTATAAATGCTGTCATAAAGCATATTCTATATGGTATAGTTTTAGAAAACTTATTTATGTACTTATAAAAAATGCTAAATGTAAAAGTTATCAAACATACCATAATTCCTGTTAAATTTCCAATTCCAAGAATACCATACATAAAAAATGGGAGTAAAAACCAAATACAGCCTAATATTGACATTACTACTAAAATAAATCTAAAGATACTACTCAATTTTATTTTTCTCCCATTCTCATTGTTAAAATGCAAACTTGTTTTATTATTTCTTTTTTTCTTTTTCATGAAATTCTCCAAATGAATCTTAGGTTAAAAGTTTTCAATCATAAGGTTAGATATATTACTTAGGGTGTAGCAAAATATCTATCTATGTATTTGTCCCCCGTAGGGGGACAAATCACACATAATAATACATAAATATAACTATTATCAAACTTTACTCAAATGTATCTATTGCAAATAGTGGCTCTCCTGCTTTTATCTCTCCTGTTTTAAGTAATCTTATCTTCTGATTATCTTCAAGTTCTGTGCATAAAACAGGGGTTGCAAGGGACGGTGCATTTTTCTCTAAATATTCTAAATCAAGTTTTAAAATGGGTGTTCCTTTTTTCACTTTAGAACCCATTTCTTGTAGAATTTCAAAGCCCTCCCCTTTTAACTTAACTGTATCAAGTCCTACATGAATCAAAAGACTAACTCCTGAGTCTGTAACAAAACCTATTGCATGCTTGGTGTCAAATATAAAGCCTATTTCTCCGTCCTCAGGGGCATAAACTATAGGCTCTAATGGTGTTACTACTGCACCGTCGCCCATCATTTTCCCTGCAAATGCCTCATCAGGGGTAGTTGATAAATCGCCTGCAATTCCACTTAATGGAGAAGAAATAGTTATAGTATTTACAAGTTTACCCTCTATACTTTTTTCCTCATTACTACTTTGAGTTTCAACCTCAGTTTGGGTAACTTCCTCAACTTCTTCATCAGGAGCAGTTTCAAGATAATCTTCTAAATTTGACTTAATTACTGCTACTTGAGGTCCATAAATAACCTGTATACCATTTCCTTTTTTCACAACTCCTGATGCCTTGGTAGACTTAAGTAAGCCCTCATTTACCTTAGATGCGTCCTTAACTGTACAACGAAGTCTTGTAGCACAACAATCCACATCTGAAATATTTGCTTTGCCACCAAGCCCCCTAGTTATAGTTCTACTTAGCTCATCATCTGAAGTATTACCTGAAACTTCTTTTTTACTCTCATTTCTAGCCTGTACATCTTTCTTTGTAAAAAGTTTTGTTTCAGTATCATCATCTTCACGTCCCGGAGTTTTAAAGTTAAATTTCTTTATCAAAAAACTAAATATAAAATAATACAAGAAAAAGTATATTATACCTACCGGTATTATTAAAAGCCAGCTTGTTTTTTCATTTCCCTGTAATATACCAAATAAGAATAAATCAAGTAAACCACCTGAAAAAGTAAGTCCAACAGCAATATTTAACATGTGTGCAATCATATATGCACTACCTGCAAGCACTACCTGAACGGCAAAAAGCATTGGTGCAACAAATAAAAATGAAAACTCGAGAGGTTCTGTAATACCTGTAAACATACAAGCAAGAGCTGCTGAAAGTAAAAGTCCTCCTGCCTGCTTTTTCTTCTCAGGTTTAGCACATCTATACATTGCAAGTGCCGCTCCCGGAAGTCCGAATATCATAAATATAAATTCTCCTGAAAAATATCTTGTAGCATCAGAACTAAAATGAGTAATACTTCCAACATTTGCAAGTTGTGCAAAGAATATATTTTGACCACCCTCTACAAGCTGACCATTTACTTCCATTGTGCCACCGACGGCTGTTTGCCAAAATGGAGTATAAAATACATGGTGCAAGCCAAAAGGTATCAAAGCTCTTTTAATAAGACCAAATATAAGAGTTCCTATATATCCACTTCCCGTTACAAGACCTCCAAGTGCATATATACCATTTTGAACAGTTGGCCATATAAAGTACATGAGTATACCTACAAACATATATACAAGTGTTGAAATAATAGGCACAAACCTTGTTCCACCAAAAAATGATAATGAATTAGGTAGTTGAATTTTATAAAATCTATTGTGGAGTGCTGAAACTCCAAGACCTACTATAATTCCACCAAATACGCCCATTTGTAAGCTCTGTATTCCACTTACAGTTGCAATAGTTCCCTTTAATACATCAGGAGAAATACTGCCGTCGGCAAGTATCTTACCTGTTACTTGTAGCATAGCATTTATTGCAGTATTCATTACATAATATGCAATAACTGAAGAAAGTGCTGAAACCTCTTTTTCCTTTTTTGCCATACCTATGGCAACACCGATTGCAAAAATAAGAGGTAAATTATCAAATATTGCACTTCCAACATGGTTCATAATAACTAAAAGAGAGTGTAAAATTGTTCCATTTCCCAAAACACCCTCAAGACCATAAGTTGCAATAGTTGTAGCATTTGTAAATGAACTTCCTATACCTAACAGAAGTCCTGCCACCGGAAGTATGGCAATAGGTAACATGAAAGATCTTCCTACACGTTGCAACACACCAAAAATCTTATCTTTCATAGCTAACTCTCCTTTCCTTTGTTGTTTTGACAATTATTACCTAATAAAATATTATCATAGTGTTAGACTAAGAGCAATTACCTAGTTGATAAAATTATTTAATAGTTATCGCATATTTTAAAAAACTAACTAAATAGGGTAAGTTACCTAACAAAAAATGTAGCTTACCCTGTCCTTAATAAAACTTAAATTAACTTTTTTCTCAACTTTGCAGGTGTCATCTTATACTTTGCAACAAATATCTTGTAAAAATACCCCTTATTATTATAGCCTACTTTGCTTGCTATCTCTTCTATGCTATTGTTTGTATTTTGAATTAAATCATAGGCATTTTTAAGTCTTATTTCCTGCAAATACTCGAGATAAGTCATTGAGGACTTTTCCTTAAAAAGTCTATTAAAATAGTCCTCATTAAAATGAAATTTTGTAACTAAGTCTTTTACTGTTATATCAATATAATTTTCATCAATATACTTGGTAACTTCCTTAAAAACAAGCCATTTCATTTTCCTTTTTTCTTCTTTAGATAAATTAAAATCATACTCCGTACTTATATAGTGCATAATTCTCATAATCAGCCCCTTACATATATACGAAGACGCTATATCATTTTTCTCAAGTTCCTTAACTAAGTTTATGAGATACTCCTCTATTACATTAGAGCTTTGGTTTCTAGGTTTAAAATGAAGATATTGATTAATACTTTTTTTATACATAAGAGCAGTTTGTAAAAAATGTAATATTTTTTCTTCTCCTATATTTTTGACCATAACCTCATCAAATATCTCATTTGCAAGCCCTATAAATAAAATAATGCTGTCCTCATTTTCCAAAAAATCTTGATGTGGGCAACTCTTATCAATAAGGCAAAGCTCTCCTTTTTTAAATAAAATGTCCTGTCCCATAATCCTTTGTTTAAACTGCCCCTCAACAATATATGCAAGCTCAATATAGTCATGTGTATGAAGTTGAGTTAAGGTGTTAAAACTAAAGTTTCTACGATAAACAAATTCATGTGAGTAAGGCTTTATAGTAGCCGAAAATTTCCCACCATTTTCAATATTCCAAAGCAATATAAATATATTTGACTTTGTATCACTTGGAAAACTTTTCACATCTATTTTGTTACTCGAATACTCAGGACATACAACTTTATTACCTAGTTTTTTATCCACTTCTTTATTTGGACTTGATTTATTTATTAAACTAGTAATATATTCTTTTAGGCTCATAGATGTTCCTCTGATGTTGCAATTTTTCTATAATCTTTATACTAATGTATTTTACTATAATAACATTCCTGTATAAAGAGGTATTTATGCCTATATCACACCTGCTTTTTCAAAATGCTTTTTAAGTATCTTAGTTGCAATAAACGCTCCTATACAGGCAAGAATAAAAGTTACAATTCCAAATATAACCGCCCATGAAAACTTAAAGTAAGACAAAGTGGCATTTATCTGCGTTTCACTCATTTTCCATTTTTTTGCTCTTTCCATTTTTTTGCTCTTTCCACAAAAGAAACTTTTCCAAATAAAAGCACAGGAATTACATTTCCTAAAAAATCTGCTAAAGCAAATGCTCCATATCCACAAATAATTCTTACCTTGCTACTGTAATCTCCTATAATAAAATCACATATAATACCACCTATTACAGCAAATACTACATGAGGTAAATGTCCTCCGGATAATTCAATAAGACCAAGTAAACAGCCGGATATTGTAAACACTCCTTTCTTTTTTACTTTCATATCCATAAGAATATAAACAGTGGCAACTACCATAAAACTGGCTCCTGAGGCGATAAAACCACCAATAATTGTTGTTGCAAATGCAAAAGCAACTGCCATATAGATAACAATGCCTATTGCATTAAAAATTCCTATTGTAATAAAATCATGACCATTTAATTTGTTTTTCATAAAATCCCTCCTAATAAATTTTCTGTATCACTATCACAAGAACAATAACCAAAACCCCTAATAGCCCAAACAATAAATCTATTATTCTAAATCTTAATTCAGTTAATGTTATTCTCTTTTCATTACTGTCAAGTCCTCTTATAAGTGCCGAAACAGACAGCTCATCTGAAATCTTAATCATTCTCATTAAGAGTGGAACAAGTGCATATTCAATATATTTAATTGGGTGTAACAAAAGAAAATACCTGCCTGTTAATATCCCTCTGATTTTCATATTCTCTTTTAATGCCTTAAATTCTATTTTTATAGTTGGTGCAAACCTAAGTAAAACACTAAACGGTATGCTTATACTTCTTGGTATTCTCATTTTATTTAATGCCTCAAGCATTTCACTTACACTTGTAGTATTTATTATATAGCTGCCGAACATAGCAATTAAAGTCATTCTCGATACAAAATAGATAAGCATATATATTGCAAAAACTATATTTGCTGTATAAATTTTTCCAAGCACCGGCTCTATGCAAAGTAAAACAGTAAAAATCAAAATAAAGTGCAAGGCTTTTCTTACTAAACAGCTGTATATATACAGACAAAAAGCAAATACTATAAGCCCAAAAAGCAAAATTGTATCACTTATAAAAAAACTGACAAAGCCGACTACCGGAAGTAAAATAAGCTTTATTCTCGGATCTATTGTCCTTTTATATGTCAAACTCTCTACCTTCCCTCATTTTTTCCAATATCAATATTTTATTACTTTCATTCATTTTCAAGATACTTTCAATTTTTCCATTTTCCATTACCCAAACCGTACTTACCGTATTTGCCAAAAATTCAAAATCATGACTTATAACTAATACCGTTACTCCATTTTTTAATTGCTTTTCTATCAGTCTTGCTACTAAAAGCATTGACTCCTTATCACAACCTGATGTAGGCTCATCATAAATAAACATTTCTGCCTTTTTCATCATTCCACAGGCAATAGTAAGTCTTTGTTTTTCTCCTCTCGATAAGGCAAAGGGGTGCTTATCCATATATTTTTCCAAACTAAGTCCCTCTAAAATAGATTTTGCCTTTTCAATATTTTCTTTTTTATCTGCACTTGGCAAACCAAGTAGCATTTCATCAAGTACACTTTCCGAAAATAAATGATAATCCGAGTCTTGGAAGATAAAATATGACATTTTCATCAAGTCTTTATCATTTAAGCATTTTCCTGTCTTACTGATGATTTTTCCAAGCTTTATCTTTTCAAGTCCTGCAAGTACTCTTGCAAATGTAGTCTTTCCTGTTATATTTTCTTTCAAATCTGTATAAAGAGAAGATAGTAGTTTTTCTACCATAACCTTTTCTCTTTTAAGCACCGATATATATATCTGTCAAGTCTTTACTAAGGTCTACATACTTGATTTTTGAATATAATTTTTCATTAAACTCAATATATGATTTAATAGTTTCAGATACTACATTTATTAGAGTTTCTCTTTTTATACTATGCCTTGTACAGCTGTTTCCTTTATTATATTTTGAACATATATAGTAAATATATTCTTTTTCTTTTTGTCTTACCAATCTTTTTACTAACTGACTACCACAGTCCTTGCAAAAAAGCATACCACTAAAAAGGTCGATATTTTCTCTGCCTTTCAAGTTATTCAAATCTCTTTTAAGCATTTCATTTGCAATGACAAAAGTTTCTTTACTTATAAGTGCCTCATGAGTATTTTCTACTCTTATCCACTCTTCTTTTTTCTTTCCCAGCTGCTTTTTATTTTTATAACTTAATACAGAGCTTTTACCCTGTAAGGTATTTCCAATATATACCTCATTTTCTATAATTCTATTTACTGTCTTAGCTGACCAGTTGCCACTCTTTATAGTCTGAAAACCATTGCACTTAAATCCCTGATTTTCTTTATACAATTTCGGAGTTAAAATTCCAAGTATGTTTAGCTCATCTGCAATAGCCTTTGAAGAATACCCTTTTAGTTTCATATCAAAAATATTTCTTATGACTTCTGCTACATTTTCATCAATAATCAGTTTATTTTTATTTTCCTTAGATTTCTTATATCCATAAGGTGCAAAGGCACTGATAAACTCACCTTTCTCTCTTTTTACTTTTTGTGAACTTCTTACCTTATTTGATATATCACTTGCATAGCTGTCATTAATAAAATTTTTAATTGGAAGTATAAGATGTGTATCATTTATATTTGCACTACTACTATCATAATTATCATTTACTGAGATAAACCTTATACCAAGTTCAGAAAATATTCTCTGTATATACTTTCCTGCCTCTATATAATCTCTTCCAAATCTTGACAAGTCCTTTACTATAATTATACTAAACTTCTTATCATAAGCATCTTTCATCATTTCCTTAAAAGCAGGACGGTCAAAGCTTGTACCTGAATATCCGTCATCTACATATTCTTTTGCAACAGTAATATTATTTTTACCTGCATACATATTTATAATTTCTCTCTGATTGGAAATAGAATTACTTTCAGCTCTTTCTCCATCCTCTTTTGAAAGCCTCAAATACATAACTGCCAAATTTTCTTTATTTTCTAATTTATTCTTAAACACAAAAAAGCCTCCCTCAATTTAATTTACAATAAATCAAATGAAGGCTTGGCTTCCACAAAAGTATTGTAGCATTATCTTTGTCTTTTGTCATCCACTAAAAGTTAAAAATTTTTCTTTTATATATTCTTCTACTAATTTTTCTAAGCTAAAGCCATTATTGTTAAAGCTTACTGCTACTTTCCAACCGTCAATCTGATTTATAAGTTTTCTATTACAATTCTTAGTATCTGTGTTTTGACTTATCTCTTTACTATTACATTCTTTTTCCATAAATTTCTCCTTAAAATCATTTTAAGTTTTACGACATTAATAGGTGTCTTGGCTGACAACATAGGAATTTCACCTTCGCCTCTTTTTAGATGAGCCGACTTCAACTAATAGATGTATCATTATCTCCGGTAATTTCATCGCAAAAAGTTGCCACACTTTTTTATACAGACTTATTTCTCGCTCCAAGCCTTTTATCCTTTGCATATCATTTATGCAAGTATTTATTTCAACTGATATAATCAGCAGACCTATCATAGCGTAAGCTGTAAAATGCTCGTTCACCGGTTAGTGTCTTACCTTGGTCTATGAAATTTTCAAAGTACATAAGTAAGTTTATAAAAAACTCCCTCTATATATAAACCTTAATTTTTGAGCCTTTTGTTTCCACTTTTTCATTACAAACATCTTAATTTTACAAGAATAAATATTTAATTCTGCTTTTTAGCTCTAAATATACCTTTATTTAAGCCTTTCAAGTATTTCTTTTAACTTATTTAGCACCTTATTCCTAAAGTTAAATACATTTTTTATGGAAACATCTTTTTCCTTAGCTAAATCACGAATACTCATTTTGTCAAAATACAGTGCTTCTATAACTGCTCTTTCTTCGTCATTTAAGCTATCCAAAGCACGATATAAATCCTCTATACGCATTTTGGTTTCTATAATTTTTTCAGGATCTATATTTGTATCTATGATATTTAATATATCTTTCCCATAATCACTGAAACTAAATACCCCCTGCTTTATATCTTTTCTCTTTAGATATGCCTCATGATTTAATTTCTTCTTGTATTCTTTATATACCTCATCTGATACATAAATCCTGTTTCCATTTATATAAATATATCTTTCATTATTTTCCATTTGAATATCTCCTTTATTCTCCAAGCTAAAACTTTAATTTCGAGAATAAAAAAGGAGGACTTCGACATTTATGCATGCGAAGTCCTCTTAAGTTTAGATATAAGTTATAACTTATATCTGTTATATATTTAGTTTTTAATTCAAGAATAGAAAATATGTAACTTTAGTTCACCGTTTACTACATATAGTAGGTGCTTAGTGTATACTTGTTCATTAGTATAAGCTCCTTTAATATTAATAAATCTACTTTCTACCGTACTCTATAACTCTAATAATCATAAAACAATTATATTACAACTCATGTAGTTATTCTTCTTTCAAAGATAGTGTCTTTATAACTTCAATAGCTGCTCTTTTCCACTCCTGCATATCATAATACATACAATTAAATCCACCCTGAACTATATACTTATCTATTTGTATTAAGTATATAATATTATACATTGCATCATCAATAGCATAACTTTTAAAATTAAACAAACTGATTTTATGACCATCTACACTCTCTATCTCCATATCATCATAAAAAATATAAGCAGGATTAATATTCTTCAGCATTCGCTTTAGCATTCCTGAAGCTAAAGCTATATCACCCTCTGTAGATGTATCAATATATAAATTAAATGTAAAATTCACTGAAGTATCAAGGCTTGTATATATTATGCTTGGTTTGTTTCCTACTATATACTTTATTTCCGCTATTTCCGGCAACATAAGAACAAAACTATCCGGAAGCATTATTGATAGCTTATTTTCAAAAAGTAAAACTTCATGAAATGAAGTGAATATATTATTTATGTACATTCCTTTTTCTATACCGCCATATTCATCTCTTCTTTTTATATGTCTTGCGTTAATTATTTCTTCATCAAAATAGTCCACTTACTATACCCCCATTATCTTTTTTCTATCAATATTTCGCCTTCTGAATCAAGAGAAATCATTTCTGCTTTGATTTCAATGTTCCCTTTAGCAGTAATTCTTACTTCATCACTTCCTGCCAACTGTATAAATGAGGATGACAAACTTAACATACTGTTACCGGCAATTTTTACAGCATCCTTTGATATAAACATCGCTTTTTTACTCTGAGTAATCAATCCCTTTTCATTATTTGCAAATCCCATCTTAATACTGCCTAAAATATCGCATGCAAAGTTTATACTGTTTTCATCCCTGTCTCCAAAATATAACTGCACTTTACTCCCTTTCTCAGGCATACAGTACAAAGTATTTCCTGTAACCGGTAACCAAGCAAATGGATATGTGCTACCAGATTTATCTATATCACACTTTATATATACATCTTCTTCTCTTACATCTACAACTTCTCCAGTAATTGAATTTCCTGTGATATTTTCATTGAATTGTTCTTTAGCTCTTATTAGCTGTTTGCTACAAAGTTTGTATATAAATATTATATAACCCTCTCTTGTTATAGCTTCCTTTTCAAGTATGTATAAAGTCTGATTCTTAAAACTAACCTTTCTTCCTAAATCATAGTCTTCATAGCTTTCTGCCATGTAATATATGTCTGCTGACAATCTACTGCCGTCATATATATAACTATTTCTACTATTAAAATCCATTTCAAAGCCAGTTTCAAAATATTCGGCTCTAATATATACTGACTCCTCATTGTATGGTATCCCATAATTCAAGCTTATCTTATCTGATTTGTAATCCGGAATTATAAGCTGTCCATTATACCCTGCTACACGATTTAGAAAATCCCAATCAGTTTCATCATATTGCAACAACAATCTTCCCTGTTTGATGACCTCTGCATTATAATATATGTTTGTACTTAATCCACTTGTTACTTTTTTGAAAACACCGGATATGCTTTCTTCTTTATCCTGAAATAGCCTACTATTCCTATCTACATCAAGCTTTGCTGTCATACTGATAGCCTCTATGTAACAAGTATTAACCCCCAAGCTATTCATAAATTTACACTTCTCAATAAATCCCTTAAATATAACCTTACTGTTAGTATTATTGGTAGGAATTTCTATACTAATTGCAGATTTTTTTACGGTTCTGATAATATCCTTTATTTTATCCTTAAAATTTGCTTTAAAATTTGCTTGTAAATATAATTTTACATGTGAGCTAGGTTTTACTATAAAATTCAGATTGCTCACATTTTCTATATCTAAGAAACTCTGTATTCTTAAATTGTCCAAACTAATCATATTTTTAGACCTCCAAATTAAAATTACCATTTGTTATTTTTGAATAAACCTTAAAAACACATCTTTAATTTTATCTCCAAGCTTTTATTAACTAATAATAGGTATTTTGAGTTTAATTTTTATGGTTTTATTCATACAATATCTCCTAAATAAATATTAGTTATATATAATTATTAACTGCTTTCTCCAATACTCAAATATATATATTTTATCAATACTTTTTGAATCATTCTCCCAAATACAATATTCCTTTTTCATCTATAAGCTTTTCATCTCCATTATCTAGTTTATATACTATTTTCCCTTCTATCCCTGAACCCTCTACACCTATTACATCAAGTACATCTATATAATATTCTCCTTCACTTGTTGTATCATTCATATAATCTATTAAATCATTCAAATTTCTACATTTAACAAATTCTCTCAATCCTTCACCCTCTGAAATGGTTTTTGGCTCTGTCTTTCCTGCACTATGCCCTTCTATTCCTGATATTCTAATGTTTTTCATATCATTATTAAAGTTTGTTATTTTTTTCTTCTATATCTTTATTTTCTAATATCTTATACTTATAAAGATACTTTTTTCTTCCTGAAATATAGTCTTCTATATCATGTAACACCTGTAATATTTATACTCACAAAACTACTTGCTATTATCTTCAAATAAAATACCTAAACCCAAATTCCCCTTTTCATACATAACTTTCCCCTCTCCATTATCTAGTTTATATACTATTCTTCCTGCTATATCTGAACCTTCTACTCCTATTACATCAAGCACATCTATATAATATTCTCCTTCATTTGTTGTATTATTCATATAATCTATTAAATCATTCAAATTTCTACATTCAACAAATTCTCCCAATCCTTCACCTTCTGAAATTGTTTTTGGCTCTGTCTTTCCTGCACTAAATCCTTCTATTCCTGATATTCTAATATTTTTCATATTGTTATTAAAGTTTATTATTTTTTCTTGTATATCTTTGTTTTCTAATATCTTATACTTATAAAGATACTTTTTTCTTCCTGAAATATACTCTTCTATATCATGTAATACCTGTCTTTCCAAATTTTTTTTATTACTTTCTAACACTCCCTTATTCCTTTCATTATCACTATATTCTATATCCAGTCCTAATATGTCTGCTAATCTTAGCATTGGATAAATCTTATAATAATAGTTGATTGCATTATCACTTTTTCTTTTCTTTGCATACTCAAAATATGTTAAAATCAAAAATGCTAATGTAAAAATTAATACTATGATAATTAGTATCTTAAGTTTTTTTCTTACCATTCTATCCATAGCAATCTCCTAGTGTAGACAAACTAATTAAAATTATAAAATTACTTACTATAATCCTTAAATAAATCACCTAAATCTAGTACTCCTAGTTCTTCTATAATTTTCTCCTTGTCATTATCCAATTTATATACTATTTTCCCTTCTATATCTGAACCCTCTACTCCTATTACATCAAGCACATCTATATAATATTCTCCCCCATTTGTTGTGTTATTCATGTAATCTATTAAATTAGTTAAAGTTTTACATTCTTGAAACTCTCCTAATCCTTCACCTTCTGAAATTGTTTTTGGTTCTGTCTTTCCTGCACTATGCCCTTCTATTCCTGATATTCTAATATTTTTCATATTATTGTTAAAATTATGAAGTTTCTTTAAGGTTGTAGATTTATCTATTACACTTATACTGCAACTATAACCTAACCCTAATTTTTGCATCTCACCTTGCGTCCTACCCTTTAACCTATCTCTTGTTGCAAACCCACTATCTTTAGCTTGTTTATCAGTTTTCCCTTTATGCTTTGATTCATAACTTTCCCATGCACCGCTCTCATCTTCAGGCTGTTCTTTTTCAGAATAAGCATATACTGTATATAATCCTATACTTCCGCTTAGTAAACTCATATTGATACAGTCATCTATTGTCTTACTGGCTAATAACTTACTATATTCTGTTTCACTATCTGATCTAGCTGAATCAAAAATACCGGCAGCTGTACCTGCTATTGTACAAATACTCCCTACCCAAGCAGATATAGCTGAAAAAATCGGATTTGCCATCATTAAAGATACTGTGGCTGTTCCATAAGTTATTGCCATCACAGGACCTGAAACACTTGCACCAATACTACCTAAAATTTTATTTATAAATTCTCTCATTTTCATCTTAGATTTATTGGCTGATGCAGCAAATATATGTACCTTATGCCCACATGTTATAAATCCTGGCTCAGTACCGGGCATTCCTGTATAAGGAGAACGAATTTTATTCACCATTTGTCCGTCAAAATACTCCAATGTATAAATTTTTATAATCTTCTTTGTACCATTAAAATCTATTTTATTGGAATTTACAACTAACTTAGACACAGCTTCACCAGTACCATATAAATTTCCTGCTGCAATCACAGTTTCCAAAAGCTTAACATTTAATAACATATCTTCTATATCACTATTAATCTTACTATACTCCGTTATAACACTATTAAAATTTCCATTCTTACTTTTTAATAAGGAACATGCCACACCATATTTATCCCAACTATCTCCCTGCTTTATAATAACTTTATCTTTAATAGCACAAAATCTACAACAAGCTTCTGCCCATGCAGATACATAAATAAAATTCTCTAATAATGTAAGCTGTGTAGCTCTTTTGCCGATGTCTACTCCAGTATTATATGTAGATTCTATATAGGCACAGTTAATCACCTTTTTCAGTGTATCTATATCTCTGCATACACATAAATATATACCCAGCTTAATAAGAGCATCTATCTCATCATTTCTCACACGATAAGTATGTCTTAATAATAATTTTTTTACTATTAATTCATCTACAGTACCGTCATCATTTAAAAATCTAGGATAAACATTGTATTTAGTACCCAAAGTGAATTCCTGCCCTGAAGTTACCGGTATTATAGTCCCACCTCTACTACATTGTAAAAAGGAATTGGTATCTAAAGATTTTTTTCCATTTACTAGAACTCTCCCCAATTTATTCAACCAGTCTTTTGGCAGACAATCACATTTTTTCTTTTTTTTAGTTACAGAGTCTATATAAACATTACAAAAACCAAAATCTCCACTTATTTTTTTATCCTCCTCATTTGCAAGTGCCATAGTTCCACTACTATCTGTATATACACCATGATCTTCACTATCTAATTTTGCATAGCAATCCCCTTGTGTACATCGAAGCACTGCTCCATCAACTAAAAACTCTGTACTTTGATCATTATGTTCCAGCCAATATTTCTCCATTTTACTTTTTATTTCTTTTTCCTGTTCATCACTTAGTTTATTAAGTGTAGCACCATTAAGCCAACCATATTCCTTGCCCAATATATCATATAGCCATTCTTCCTGCTTTTTAATCTTCTCTGACATATTTCCTCCTTAACCTCTATTTCCTGTTTTAATAACTTTTACAGCACTTCTAAGTTCTGCAAATACACGCCCTTAGCTCCTCTTTTTAACAAACTTTCTACAAAATCAAGTCTTGCCACGGTACAGCAGCCGTCTATGTCAGGTAGCCTGAATAACGCCAAATCAGGTATCATATCTGCTACCAGTATCCCCCTATCTATAGCCTTTCCTCTTTTATACAGTGTTTTTTCAGACAAACAATCTATTTCCTTTAATATAGGAATTTCATACTCATATGTAATGTATGTCTTTTCCTCCACTAAACATACTTTTTTTGTTTTTATAGATGGTTCATACAATTTAAGTACCTCACTTGCAAAGGCTGATAGTATAAATATTCCTCTATCTAAAATATCAGGATAAATAGTATTACCTGAAAAAGAATGCTCTACCTTGACTAAAGAGATTTTTTTCTGCATATAGCTTAATTTTTCATTCAAATATTCCTCTCTTATATTCGCTCTTAAATTAAGCATTCTTGGAAGAGGAGTACAATTCTTATCTGTACCTATAAGGAAATACCTATCTTTCATATACTTTCCTTGCTAATAAAACTCTCTGTTCTTTCCATATACATTCCATAAATTATGTCTAAATTTTGTATGTCAAATACCTTATCCTTAGCTTTGATATACTCTATAAAATCCAATGCTATATCTTTCCATAGAGGCTTTACAATATCTAAATATCTGAGGCTGTACTGATACTTCATCTCATGTCTTTCATAATCTTCCAAACTATTTTCATCCTCCATATTATTTACAATACTATCTACACACTTTAGATCCTCTACAATATGCTCCCTCATTAGTGGCAATACTATATAAACACTATTACTGGTATTGCTTAAATATAGCTCTTCCCCATAGACAGCAAGCATATATTCGTAGGTCTGTGTGATAAAACTGCTACACAAAGGAGAAATTACTATATATCTTGCATATTTTTCACTTACTAAGCTCTCTAAGTATGTAAAAATCAGCTTTTCATTATCAAGCCTATTAGAATTATACTTTTCTATAAACTCTACACTTCTTTTATTAAATAACTTGTCTAATTCTTCAGAAATATCCATTACTTAACTCCTAACCCAAATAGATTTTACTACCTTGGCTTGTTATCCCATCACTCATTTCTATCTGAGTTCCATTTTGATTTATTTGCACAGACATAGGAGATATTAGCTTAATATCCGAGTTACTACTCTCTATTAAAACTTCTGTTTTTGCTCCTATAAATACCATTCCACTACTATTTATATGTATACCTTCTCCCTCTTTAATTTCTATACTTGAACCATTGTTATCTGTAATAAGTATGGAATCCGGACTTAGCCTTATTTCTTTACCTTCTTTATTCTTTAAGAATTTAATATCAGGATTATTACATCCTCCAGATGCTCCTATATGAATAGCATTTTGTATATATACAGTAGATTCTTTTGCATCAGGAAATCTCACCATTACTCTATCTCCTATTTCAGGCATACAATACCAACTGCCTGTATCCGGTGAAGAATAGACTGTAGCATAGTTTAAAAGCAACTCTCCTGAATCTTCATTTTCATCTTCATCAATCCTTACCTTTACAAGTTCATTTTCCACCGAGGTTACTCTTGCAAAAAGAACTGCTCCTATAAGTTTTTGATTTTTATAAGCCTTTGTCCTTATATCATTTTCATACATAAGTATATAATCATGGACTATCTCACTATACTCAAATCTGCTAAGTATAGCTACAATTCCAAATCTTTCCCTTAAGAATATTACTTTTTGCCCTATATCATAAGTTTCTCTTAAAGATACTTTATAATATGTTTTTCCTGTATTTAACATAACTTCTTCTCCACTATCTGTCCCAATTTCATAATATTCACTCGAAATATTTATCTCTGGTCTATCAGGTAGAACCATATAAAATTTTTCACCTTCAGTCTTATAATCAGGATATATAACCGTATTTACAGAACAGGCAAGTCTGTTTATATACTCCCAGTCAGTCTCCTTATACTGACACATAAAACCGGTGAGTTTCTTGTCTTCACCTGTAACAGCTATAAATGCTCCATGCTTATATCCTTTGGTAATTATATTAAGTATATCTCTATAACTGCTACCTTCTTTTTGAAATGTTCTGATATGTTCAGTTATATCCATAAGTACGCTTTGAGTACTTAACCCCAGTTTCATATAATGAACATCCCCATTGCTCTTTATCTTGCAGGAAGAAACTATCCCACAAAATAATAAAACCTTATTATCTTGTTCATAGGCTTTTCCCCAGACTCTCGTAAGCTTCCCTGCACTTGATAGATATTCTTTCACATTACTTCCACTTATAGTTCCACCTATAAATGCTGTCCCATGTTTATTAGGTAATAAATCTGAGCTGTACTCACTAATATTTATAAAATTAAAATTCTCAATTTCCAGCAACTCTACTCTCATCATATACCTCCTAATTTATTGATTTTCAAATATCCTTACTTTAAACTATTCATTTGCATTAAGTTATTGATACAACTATTATTTATTCAATCCGGTGTCTACTCGTTCTCCTGTCTTTATATTAATCTTTTCTTCAAGATAAGCCTGCTCTTCTTTTAAGTCAAAAGACTTTATAAATAACCAATCTCCTGTAACCTCCACCTTATGCTCATTCTTTATATAATTTTTATCTAACTTGATTTTCCATATGTCCTTACCTGATAAGTCTTTTTTATATAAATTTCCTTTATCCAATAAAATATAATAGTTGTCTCTAATGTCAACTATATAGCCCTTTTTATTACTTAATAACTTCTTCATAGTAAAGTCAGCTTCATTAAAACTATATATTTCTTCTCTATCCTTAAATTTTGCTAAAATATATTTTTTATCAAAAAGTATCACAGTTTCAGCTCCATCTATCTTACATTTTTTTACTACCTTTTCTTTTTCAAAATCATATTCTATAATATAATTGTACTTACCATTGTTTCCGTTACGCTCTCCTCCTGCAATTAATTTTCCTTTATCTATAAAATATATCATTAGAAAATCTGTATAGCTTATTGAACTATCCCAAACAGTAAATCCACTATTTTTAGCTATATCATAAACAATAAAATCTTCATATTCTATAGATTCGTCTTTTTCTATGGTATTTTTACTTAATATGATATAATCATCTGTATCTGGTTTATAAAAATAAAGCCAATCTTTTACTCCATCTAATATAAATTTTATTTTCTGAAAATCATACCCTGTACATACACTGCCCTGTATATTCATAAAGTAATTCTTTAGTCTAAAATTGTTTACAGGAATAGTTGCATCCACAGATTTTAGAATAAATTTATCATCTCCTAAATAATAAAAATCCCATATACCTCTATATGCACCTTTTCTATATTCTTCTATTATATCCTTTACTGAATTTTCTACCTTATAATAATAATTTACTATATAATTCTCTAAATCCAAGCTTTTTATAGAATAAAACTTATTTCCCCACTGCTCACCTTCTACACCATAGCTTACTTTTTCAAATGATAAATAATATATCTCTCCATTATTTGCCTGTATCTTTTGAATATCTCTTGCTTCTGTTTCAAATTTAATGTCTGAACCATCATTCTTCATGCTATATATACCACTTATATTATTCTCTTGAGAAAAATAATATATTCTATTCTCATTTTCAGCTCCTATTACTCCAGCATTAGCAGAATTATTAATTTTATATTGAATTAGAAACGCATTAAATCTATATGTGTCATTATATTGATGCTCAACACAAGCTGATAAAACTATTACTATTGACAATAAAACCAAAATCTTTTTCATTTTTTAACCCCTATTTCCTATCAATTTCATATATCCACATAACAAATTGATTGTCAGTTTCCTTCTTCTTGGTTTCATAATCACTAAAATCTTTATATTTTGTTGTTATATTATATGCCTGCAATCCACCATCTTCATTTGGTATAAGTGCCTCATAATGTCCTCCTATTCCCCAAATATACACTGCAATATATGCATCATGACTTTTTAAATCATAATCTTCTCTAACCCAAGATATATCCTTATATTGTGCATTATATCCATATCTACTCATATATTCTGGAATATAACATGGCCATGTTCCCATTATACCAGCAAAATTTGTTGGACGCACATCATCAGATTCTCTATATTCAAATTTTTGTCCTGCTGAATCTTTTAAGATGTCTGTAATAATTTTCTTAAATGTTACATCTTCACCAAGACTATGTAAAACATTATACATTGATATAGCACCACAGGCATGTTCATTTATATTCCCCAAAAAATCATAAGTAGAAAGCTTCTTATCAAATGCACTTTGAGTTTCTATAAAATCTGTGTTTCCATATAGTTCTGGTTTTTTCAAAGCTTCCTCTTCTATATCATCTAAAACAGACTTAACTAACAAATTATAATTTCCTCCATATCCACTTTCTGCTTGACTGATTAATTTTCCATTCTCATCCACAGTATATACTTTATTATCAGATGAAAATACTTTACCTGACTGAACTAAATTTCCGTCAGGCTGGAAATAATACCAATCACCATCTATCTTCCTCCAGCCTGTCCATATATAACCATAGGCATTCTTATCCACTCCCTCACTTGCATCCTGTTTTGTCTTAAGGTAATACCATTTTTTATCTATCTTTCTCCAGCCTGTCCACATATATCCATAAGCATTTTTATCTCCTGATGTAATAGTATTTTCTTCTGTTTTAAAATAATACCTATTACCTTTTATTACTTTCCAACCAGTACACATATATTCATCTGTGCCAAAATAATAACAATTCCCATCAATATCTTGCCAGCCTGTAACAAACTTCCCATTTCTCTTATACTTCCAGCCTTTATGTAATTTAAGCCAACCATCTTTATTAGATAACTGCAATAACCTTTTATGAGTATTTTGTAGACTATTTACTGCATCTTTAGATAATGTATGTACCCCTGACATACCATGAGAAAGTGTATCATTCAAGTCTTTTACTTGAATTTGTCTTCCAGCATTGCTGTCAGTAGCTTTCTTTACTACACTTCCTGATACTGTCGGAATCATACCTGCTATTGCCTTTGAAATATTAGTTACTGCTTTAGTCTTTGTAATATTTTTGATTATTCCATATAAAGGTGTTGCTCCAAGTGCAGCCTTTGCTATTTTGTTTAAATTTATCTTTTTAGATTTAGGTTTCCTTTTAGGTTTTCTCTTTTCATTCTTTTTCTTAGTTATATTAAATTTTAACTTTTTTCCAAGCATGTCAAGCCTATTGTTAATTTTCAAAGATGATTTCATACCTTACTCCCTTCTAATTTTAAATAAACTATAGTCTAGCTTCCTAAATTCTAACCTTTATCTAATTAACTTCTTCTGAGCTATCATTTTTATCCCAACTATATAAATCTCCTGCAAAGCACACATACATAAATTTACTTTTCCCTATATCTATAATATCTCCACTCTCCAGCTTTGCTGATTCATATACTGCATTGTCATTTAACCTTATAAATCCTTTACACTCTCCTCCAAGTAAGGTTCCTGTTAAATTTCTCATATCAAAGGCTATCACTGTATCTCTTATATCCCTGATTTCCTCATCTCCAAGCACCTGTATACTCATAGTGTCATCTTTTCCTATATAGTTTTTTTCTTCTACTATGTTATAGCTCTGTCCTTTTCTTGCTCCCTCTATACATACAATCCATGCACATATAGGAAACTCTTCCTCAACCGAAAGTTTTTTATCAAGTCTTTTTTTTATATATTTTTCTTCTTACGTGGGCATTTTTCCTTTTAAAAATCTATATTTTCTCTCCTGTAATTCTTCTTTGTCCTTTTCTTCTTTATTTAGCTTAATTTCTCCCTCTTCCCAAGTATCTTTGTATCTTCCTATGAACTCCACATACATAAACTTACTATTACCAAGTTCCAAGATGTCTTTATTCTTTATAATATACCTGTCATATACCAGCGTATTGTCTTTATATACTATTCCATCTGTTCTTGGTGGGAGAAGTGCCGCCTCATTAGTAACCTTATCAAAAAATATAAGTGTATGTTTATCTTTTATCTTTTCATCTTGAAGCACTTGTATCTCACATTCTCTATCCTTTCCTACAAAGTTATTCCCATAGCTTATTTTATAACTTTTCCCTTTTCTTGCTCCCTCTATACATATAAACCATGCACATACAGGTCTAACCTCCGTTATAGAAAGTCCACATTCTTTTCTTAGTCTTACATAAACTTTTTCAGGGGTATCAAGGTCAAAGCCACACATTGGGCATATACTTCCATGTCTTGTTTTAGAAAACCAATGCCCATAGGGGCATATCATTATATTGGATATACACTCCTCCACTATTCTTTTTACTTTTTAAAACTATATAATAAAAGTTTTTATGTAAATAACAAATTAAATCTTTTATCAATCTACTATTATTTTCCTAGGTCTATTAAATACACGTCTTTCTACTTTTAAGTTCTCTGACATATTCATTATCTCAAGCAAGTTATTAAATATTAAGCCTCTATCACTACTTTTAACTTTTTTCCCAAGCTTATAGCTAATATAATCTTCTATTATTTCTATATCTAATGCCTCTCTTGTATTAAGTGCCATATAGCAAAAATTTCTGTCTACACTATCTGCTTCTTTTGTTTTTAAGTATTCCTTAGCAAATACCTTAAGTACTCTTTCACTAAAGGTAGTCCTTTCATATCCTGACCAATCGGCATTTAGATGATTGGCTTTTTCTTTTGATACGATCTCATAAGGTACTTTTTCATCTCTAAGCTCTATATCACACTTGTCTGTGGCTACATCATTATCCATATCCTTAAGTAATTGCTTATTTTGACATTCTTTCTCATTAAGCCTATTTATATGCTTTCGCATTTTCCTTCTGTGTTTTCTAATCTTAAAGGAGGCTTTTATATTTTTCTTACTTTTACAAAATATCCTCTCTTTTCTTTTTTTAATAAATTTACCATTTGCTGATAGGATATTCTTATCTGAGATTATACTAGCATCTAATCTTGAGTTTTCATTTTGTATACCAAAATTTTTACTTTCTTCCTGCTCATCATCTGTAATACCATTACTTTTACATATATTTCTATTATCCATACTTTTTTTATGTGTTTCAGATACAGGTTTTCTAACTTTATGTCTTTCAAATTTTATATTCTTTTTCTTCACTTATCTTCCCACCTCACTTTCAATCCTTTCTTTTACAAGCTTTACATACTCATCATTTTCCATTCTTTATCTCTAAAGGCTTGGTTGTAATCAATGAATAAAGTTTAGTATCTTTTGGAAAATTATCTACAAAAGGAACAATAGTATTTCCATAAAAAATGAGCCCCTCCCCCTCATTAGAGTTAGTTATATATGAAAGTTGGTTGATAGAAATGTTAAGTTTTTTAGCTAAAATCTCCCTGTCCCCCGGAGCTTGATTAAGCATTAAGATAAAATCTGTATTATCAAATATATTCTGGGTTTCAGGGCTGGCAAGGAGATCTTTTATATTTTGTGTTAAACCTGTCGGCATACCTCCCCACTTACGAAATCTTTTCCAAATCTCAATAGAATAATTAGCAGTCTGTGGCTCTTTTAAAAGAAGATGAAATTCATCTGCATAGTACCTTGTTGCCTTTTTACCCTCTCTATTAATAGTAACTTTATTCCATACCTGATCCTGAACCACAAGCATGCCTATCTTCTTTAATTGTTTTCCAAGTTCTTTAATGTCATAACAGACTACTCTGTTACTTGTATCTACGTTTGTATGGTAATTAAATACGTTAAGAGAGCCTTTTACATAAATTTCCATTTCCACTGCTAACTTCTTTCCTACTTCCTCTTCCTGACTTCTTAGCATGTCATATAAATCTTGTAATATCGGCATATTTTCTTTTTGAGGATTATCAAAATACTTTTTATAAATTTTAGAAAGACATCTATCTATAACGGAGATTTTTTCCTTTTTTTCGGTTTTATCTTTCTTATCATATATATCAGTTACTGTATCCATATGTTCCCAAAGACAAATAATTTCTTCTCTATTTTTCTCTATTTCTTCTCTTAGTTCTATGTCTGTACTTTTAACTTTACCCTCTATTTTTTCTATACTCTCATCTATTAAATTAAGCTCTTTAAAAAAACTACATAATATATCAATAACTATACTTAAACACTCATACTGCTTTTCCTCACACTTTATTAAACTATCAATCACTTTAAACTCTGCATCTGTAACTCTGTCAAAATCTTTATTTTTATTATCTTTATACAAAGTATCATCATCTTCATCAAGTTCTAAACCCCTTTTCTTCATTCTTCTTAAGCCCAAAAAGACACTAAGTAGCACAGATACAAAAGCTCCCATGCCTAAAAATATTCCTATTTTTTTATTCATTCCTTTCATCTATTTCTCCTTATAATCACATATTTTAAGTAGTAATTTTAACCTCTGCTCATTGTGAGCAAAGGTTATTTTTTAATGGCTATTTAAAATAGCCTTAGCTATACCGCCTGATTTTATCATCATTATCCCAAGTATTAATCCATATGCTAATACCTGTAAAATACTTTTATGAATGTCATTAAAGTTTAGTGTTTTAACAAGTACTGCATAAATTCCAAAGAAAATCAGTATAAAAAGCCCTTGTAAGCCAAGTGCAAACAAACCTTTTATAAAGTTAGTTCCAATACTTCCCCATTCTTTATTTCCCATTGTAGAAAATGGAATGACACATACACAAGTATAGATATAAATTTCTATCATTCTTCCATACAAAATGACTGTAATAAGTATTGACAAAATAGTTAGAGAAAGCCTTACCATTCCTGTTTCTATCGCAGTTCCAATGAGTATTCCAACTTTTTCTGTTTTTAGGGCATCTACCATAGCGTTAAAATCGGCAGGTGTAATATTTGCACTTGCTCCTACTACACCTGCCTCCTTTCCTATCATGTACTGAGCTGTATCAAAAACTGCCATACTAAATTCAAAAGCATGGCTTGTAAGCCATACAGCTATACACATCTTAATAACATACTTAAAAAATTCAAATGTATCAATATCGTGCATGTTATTTTTCTGCATAACAACCTGAATAAGCTCAATACATAAAATAGCAGTAAGTATTATACCTGCTATGGGAAGAATAACATTTTCATTGATTGACTTAATAAAAGAAAAGACCTCCATATTCCACGAACCCGGAGTCTTTCCTACTTCTCCTGCAATGGTGGATACCTTATCATTAATATCCACAAGCATTGCAGATAGATTATCTTTAATTACATCAATTAAAACTTCCTTGAAAAACTCATTTATTTTTTCAAATAAATCCATTAGCTATTGACCTTAGTTTAGTACATTAGCAAGAAGTGGAATAAGCTTTAGCCCTATTAAAACTATCCCTCCCCCACTCATTAGTTGTTTTATGGCTAATTAGAGATTGTAACTGACCTGTAGGTTGTCCGTATTTCCTATGAAATTGTAATGTATTTCTATTATTTGGGTGATTTCTCCGTTCACTACTTCTTTTTCGTGAACATAGATTTTTGAGATGAGTTCATTAAGGGTTTCTTTGTCCAGCTTTTTAATGTTCTTGTGTTTTTTTATGAGTTTTATCCACTTATAAATATTTATTTCATTTACTTCTTTTGCAACAAGTCCTTTTTCAAGCTCCTTTATTTCCTTTGTTAAAAGCTCTTGCTCGGCTTGGAACTTTTCAAGTATTCTTTGAAAATTACTCTCGCTTATTTTTTTGTCTATCCAATCATCATAGAGTTTTTCAATCTTATTATTAAGTTCCGATACTCTTTTGCTATCTTCCTCAATCTTTTTTGCAATATAGATTTGTTCTTCTTTAACTTCACTGTTCCCTGATTTTTCAAGGGCAGTTATTATCATCTTCTCATCTTTTAATGCAAAGATTGCATTTTTTCTAATATCTTCAAGTACAATCTCATAAAGAGTATCAAAGTATATTCTATGCTGACTACATAGATTCTTTCCGTATCTGCGATAGGTGTTACAAGTAAGTAATTTTTCTCTGTTTTTTGAGTTGTTTCTTCCAAGATTTAATGATTTTCCACAGCTTGGGCATTTTACAAGTCCTGAAAATATACTTTCTTCTCCTGTTTTAAATGGTCGTTTTCTGCTTTTTACCTTTTCATTAGCCATATCATAAGTTTCTTGACTTATAATAGGCTCATGTGTATTCTTAACTATAATCCATTCTTCCATAGGCTTATCGGAGAGCCACCCAACTTTGAATTGATGATTAACTTTCTGACTTGCTATATGACCGAGATACACAGGATTTTCTATAATCTCCTTGATTGTAGAACAATCCCACCAATATTCTCCATTTTCTACTGTCTGTTCAAGCTTTGTTATCTTATTTCTAAGCCCTTTTTTCCTATTCCACCAAGTAGGGGTAGGAATTTTTTCATCAAATAAAATTCTTCTGATAGCCTGTGTTCCATAACCACTAATAGCAAGTTCATAAATCTTTTCTATAATCCATGAAGTTTCTTTATCCACTATAAGGTTATGCAAATCATTTGGATTTTTCATATATCCGAATGGAGCAAGACAACCCGTAAACTTTCCTTGTCTTGCTCTTGTAAGGTATGCCGATTTCATCTTTTTAGAAACATCTCTTGAATAAAACTCGTTTAATACATTCTTAAAGGGTACTATTTCATTATTGTCTTGTAGAGTATCTACACCGTCATTGACAGCTATATATCTTACTCCGTTTTTAGGAAAGAAACTTTCTGTATAATATCCTGTTTGAAGATAGTTTCTTCCAAGTCTTGATAAGTCTTTGGTTATGACTATATCAATTCTTTTATTTTCAACATCTTTTATCATTTTTTGAAATGCAGGACGGTTTGTATTAAGTCCTGTATATCCGTCATCTATGTAACAATCTACAATATTCCAGCCTTTCGCCTTGACATAATGTTCAAGCATATCCCTTTGATTTTGTATGCTGGCACTCTCTCCTTTCTGCTCATCATCTTTTGAAAGTCTGCAATAAATTGCAGTCCTATATGAAAAGTGATTTGAATTTGCTTGTGTCATTCCTATTCCTCCTTTGGATTTTTAGGAATGACACAACTTTCTCTAAAACTGTTTTCAGTATAACATATCTTATTATTTCTATCAATATTATATTTGGTATGTTCAATATCTATATTTCCATTATTATGGCTTTTACTTCTAATATTTTCTTTCTTTATCAGATTTACAAAAGCCTCTGTTCCCGTTCTTGATGTTGCATAACTACGCTTAACAATATATCTTATAAGCTGTTTTTCCATAAAATTCTCCTTTCGTTGCAATAAAAAAGCGATTAGATTTTTTAACTTTTCTAATCACCTTAAATATTTTTCTTCTGAATATTTAATTTTTATTTTTACAGTATTGTTCCCTCTGAAAGAATATCTACATATTTTTTGTATACATATTGTCTGTATCTTTTTTTATCACTTACAAGCTCTAATATTTCCATATCCATTAAATTCTCTAAAAGCTTATTGACAGTGGGTTTACTAACACCTATTAAACTTTTTATATCTTCTGCTTCTATAAAAGGATGTTTTAATAGATATTCATATATCAAAAGAAGATTTGAAATATTACCACTTGAAAACTTCCGAATTTTTTCCGTATCTTTCTTTTTAAGCTCAACAATCTTTTGAATGGAAGTAATTGCATCTTCAGATATTTCACAAATTCCATCTATAAAAAATTTAATCCATTCTTCAAATTTTCCCTTAATACGAATGTTATTAAGAAGTTCATAATATCTATTCCTGTTTTTCTTAAAAAAATAACTCAAATATAGAACAGGATATTCAATCAAACCTTGCTCTTTTAAATATAATATTATGAGAAGTCTTCCCATTCTTCCGTTACCATCTAAAAACGGATGTATCGTTTCAAATTGATAATGAATTAGAGCTATCTTTATTATGTTTGAAATATCACTATCTTCATGCATATATTTTTCTAAATCACTCAAGCAAATATCCATCTCATCAGGTGCAGGTGGAATAAAACTTGCATTTTTTAAAGTTGAACCTGCGTGTCCAATCCAGTTTTGTGATTTTCTGAATTCACCCGGCATTTTTTCTTCTCCTCTAACATTAGACAGAAGAACAGAGTGGGTTTCTTTAATCAACCTCATACATAACGGCAATTCATTAAGTCTTTTAAATGCGTAATGAGTTGCTTTGATATAGTTTACAATTTCTTCAGTATCTAATTTATCTAATATCCCTTTATTTATTTTTTTTTCTGCTAATCCTACTAATTCTTTACATGCCCTATATTTTTCCGAAATTTCTTTTTCTAGCTGACCTCTAAATTCTTTCTTGAATTCTTGCAAACTAGGTTTTCTTCTTGGTATATACTCTATACTGTTTTTTAATTTTTCTTCTTGTCTTTCTAAATTTTTTAAATATTCTTTGTATCTATTTTCTACTATTTTATCATATTGAGAAGACATTGTTCTTATAGTTTCCCAATCATTTTTTTTATAAAAAACTATTTTAGCTTCGCTTCTTTCT
>ERZ773087.523-NODE-523-length-28297-cov-6.818887_pt1 | contig 28297 bp, 17 predicted proteins | sample MGYA00511375_ERZ773087 | MGnify/ENA primary metagenome ERZ773087 (study PRJEB29015, sample SAMEA2737995) | human oral metagenome | biome: human oral; feature: human-associated habitat; material: dental | place: China | collected 2063 ...
GACCTTCATGGTGTGTGTGCCTCCACGGTGAGGTGTCCTCCGACGCGCCCCCACCGTTGGGAGCGCGTCCTTTCTCATCATGGTACGCGTAGAACCGACACGAAACACCAACAATGCTGCGCAACCATCACGCAAATCCTCCCACCCGCATTCCTGCAACCGCACGGATGTGCATGCCCAACCCCGGCCTCGTCGTGAGAGGTGGGCACGAGAGTGCTCCCGGAACGTCAGGGACCGACGATGCTAAGTTGCGGACTTTCCAAATGGCCTCGTCGTGGCGGCTCCGTGCGATATGGTTATCGAGAAATGAAGCGGTGTTGTTCATCGGTGCGTGGGAACGACCGTCCCGTGCCAGCGCGATCGGCGGTCGACCTCTCGCATCGGAACTCGCGCGCATAGGAACCGCTGAAACAACGAGAGCTCTCGAGGAAGAGAGGCCTTCCGTGGAGACACAAGGAGAAAAGTATGGAAGCCATCGATGAGTTGATCGACGCTGCGCAGACGTTCTACGAGGATGCGCGCGCGACTGAGAATGGGCGCTCCCGTTCCTGGGAGCATTGCTATCGCGTGTTTCGAGATGCGCGGACCGACCCATCCCCGGACTGCGACAATTTGAGCCTGCATCTCGCTTTCTACCTGGCGAGCTGGGGGATGTATCGGGGTTCGTCCTTCCTGCTGCAGAAGGACTACAAGGTGCTTGTGCCCATCGTTGAGAAGATCCTGAAGCCCGAATACGACTGCCTGTTCGGGCTCGCGTGCACGGATGTGCGAAACAGTGACGTTTGGGAGCAGCTGAAGAAGCTGTCTGACGACATCGCATACTATTTCCGGCCGATACGCAATGAGGTCGCCGGGCGCGTGGTCGAGTACCCTGTGTCGCCGGTCCTCATCACGAAAATACTCATGGGAACGCTCGGGTGCGTGCCCGCGTACGACAGATTCTTTGAAGAAGGAGCGAGGCATCTAGGCCTCAAAGAGAAGAATTACAAAAAGAATTCTCTCCTCGAACTCGCGGATATTTACGAGTCCCACAACGACCGCCTCGAGGAAGCGCGGCGAGGAATGCGGGTCGGCGACCTCATCTATCCGCAGATGAAGCTGCTCGAGATGGGGTTGTGGCAGGTCGGATTCGAGAAGGACGCTGGGGACGCCAAGTGACCCGTCACTGAACTTCTGGTGGGGTCGGCGACGCCGAGTTATCGGTCATGGCCGACCCCACTAAAAATCACTCACAACCTCGATTTAGCATGTGCCACCCTCCTTGAGGACAGTGGGTGGGCACCCAACGGAGGCCTCGATAATGAGGCCACCGTTGCGCGCAATCGAGGAGGAGGAAGGATCACGGGCGCGCGGGCAACACCGCCTGCCCAATCCTGGTCTTGACGTCCTCGACCTCCCCGGATAGAACATCGATGACGGCATTCATGAGCGGCAGCTGATCGCGCAGCTCCGGGGCGTGCTGGTCGACGAACTTCTGCGCCAAACCGGCCGCAGGAACGCCTTCGACGGTCTGCTCCAGGCGAGCCATCTCCTCGACCGCTTCCTTCGGTCCTTCGCCGCGCCCGATGCGCACGCCGTAGAACTTGTTGCGCCCGGACAGCCCCGTCACCTCGAGGTCCCCGACACCGGGAAGACCGAATGCGGTCGTCTCGTTGGCGCCCTGCGAGGTGCCGAGGATCGACATCTCCCTCACGGCCTCGTTAAATGTGGCCGCCTTGAGGTTGTGGTGCGGAACGCCGGTCTTCTCCTGGAGGCCGTCGGCGATGCCGAGCGCGATCGCGAAGACGTTCTTCATGGGAGCGCAGATTTCCACGCCGGTCTCGTCGTCGGTGGCCTCGATGGCGTAGTTGTCGGTGCGAATTGCGCGCGCGTACTTGATGGCGACGTCGAGGTCCTTGCACCCGAAGATGGTCGCGGTAGGTTCCCGCGCGGCGCACTCGTTCGCCTTCACGGGACCTGCGACAGCGATGATCGGGGGCAGGTTGTCGTAGCCCTCGTCCGCCGCGATGCGTCGGATCGAGTCGGGCAGCAAGAGCACGTCACCGTCGTCGAACTCCAGGAATCCCTTGGAAGTCACCATGAGAGCATCGGCCTTCACGATGCCGGGCAGCGCCATTTTCACGACCTGCTCAACGCCGACGGAGGCCACGGAAACGATGACGGTGTCCGCGCCCGCCAAGGCCTCGTCGAGTTCGGAGGACCGGTAGAGGGTGACGCCCTGCGCGAAGGGCTGGTTGGTGCGTGGGTGGTTCTCGCCTCGCTCGATCGCGTCGAGGAGGTGATCGTCGAGCCACGTTCCCCACAGCCGCACGTCCCAGCCGGCGTCCGCGAGCGGCGTGCAAATAGCCGAGCCCATCGCTCCGGCGCCAAGGACGGTAATGGTAGACATTGTTTCTCCTTGCGATTCCTAGAGTTCTGCCTTCGGCGATTCGGGCTTCGTCGAGGGGGACTTGCGCGAGAGCTCGTAGAGGTCCTCGAACACGTCCTTCAGTTTCGGGTAGAGCTTGCGCTGGATCGTGGCGACCTCGCGGTACTGCGCATGCTTCTCCATGTCGGGTTCGATCGTTTCGCCGTACTGCGCCATTTTCTTCGCGGTGGAGGCGACGTCGTGCTCGCCGTAGATGCCCGTCGAGGCCATGGCGAGGACGGCCGCACCGAGCGCGGAGATCTCGTCCTGGGTGCACACGGTGATGGGCAGGGCGGTCGTGTCCGCCATGATCTGGCGCCACAGGAGGGAGCGAGTGCCGCCGCCCATCGCGCGCAGTCCGGTGAGCTTCACGCCGGTGCCCGCCTCAATCGAGTCGAGGTTGTAGCGCATTTCGTATCCGATGGATTCGAGGATGGACCGGTACATGTGGGCGCGCGAGTGGGTGCCGCGCCAGCCGACGACGGCTCCTCGGGCGACGGAGTCCCAGTGGGGAGATTGGACGGCGTTCCAGTAGGGGAGCGTCACGAGGCCTTCGCAGCCTGGCGGGATGCGGCTCGCGGCCTCGTCGAGGGAGGGGTCGGGTGCGCCGAGGAGCTTCGGATCGCCTAGGGTTTCGCGGAACCAACCGGCCAGGTAGGAGCCGGAGGATTGGAGGACCTCGAACACGTAGTTGCCGGGGATGCCGGAGACGTGGGTGCGGAAGACCTTGTCGTACCTGTAGACCGGCGAGTCGACGCCCGCGTTGACGGCCGTGCCGAGGTTGAGGAAACCGATCTCGGGATCGACTGCGGCGGCTCCGATACCAGCTGCTTGACCGTCGCCGAGGCCGGCGATGACGGGCACTTCGGCGATGCCCCACTCCTCGGCGAGTTCTTTGCGCAGGGTGCCCATCTCGTAGGAGGGTTCGACGAGGTCCGCCATCTGTTCGCGGGAAACGCCCGCAATGTCGAGGAGTTCGTCGGACCAGTCGCGCTTCTGGATGTCGAAGAGGCCGAGGGAGTCCGCGGCGGCCTGGGAGCTCACGGGGCGTCCGGTGAGCATCCAGGCGACGTAGCCGTGAACATCCATGACCTTGTAGGCGTCAGCGAAGATCTCGGGTTCGTGCTCCTTGACCCAGGCCATCTTGTAGATCGCAGGGGTGACGCCGGCCGGCTTTCCGGAGAGCTCGTGGATGTGTTCGCTGCCGTAGCGGCGGATTTGCTCGGTGGCGCGGCCGTCGAGCCACAGGATGCCGTTTCGGAGCGGGCGGCCCTCTTTGTCGAAGGGGGCGAATGATTCGCGCTGGTGGGTGATGCCGATGGCCGTGATGCGGCTGCGGTCCGTCGGCGAGAGCTCGGAGAGCACCTCCCCGATGGTCGCGCGGCTGGTTTCCCACCAGCGGATGGGGTTGTGCTCGTACTGGTCCATCGCGGGGGTGTGCAGCTGAATGTTCTGCTTCGCCGTGTGCCAGATGTTTCCCTCGGCGTCGACGACGATCGCCTTCGTGGATGTTGTCGACGAGTCGATTGCGACGACGAGGGGACCGTCTGCCAGATACTTGTTCTCGGTCATGATGCTTTTGCCTCACCTTTGAATGACAATTGCTGATCTCGCACACACGGAAAGGCCATTCTTTCTGTGTTGCGATGAATGCAGAGACTACTCCCGGTGTATGTGAGGAACAATCAACCTGTCACATGTGCGTGAGGGGGTACGAGGCCTCAATATCGCGATGAGTATGGCATGTCGGCTTTATTGAAAATGCGCTGAAAACAGCGGTTCATCTGCGTGTTTGCCGTGTGGTGTTTCGGTAGCTACCGCCTGCATGGGCGGCGCGGATGCACACGTTGTGTCAAAGCGAGACGCATTCAAGATGCACATAGGTGCGATTGAGGCTCCAACCGCAAATTGTTGGCGATGGCGCTGTTGAGGCAAATGTGCTCACATGTTGGTTGGTGCGCGTGGTGGGCGATCGTCAGGCGGGCGGGTTCGTGCGGGGTGGGCGTGGGTCAAGGGTGATGACCTGCGGGTACAAGTAGAATGCTTGACGCTTTAATCTAAACCATGCAGTAAACGGTATAATCCACTTGACAGTAATGTTCATTTGTTCTCGAACTCGATGATGAGAGGAGAGGTTATGTCCTGGTTTCCGGAACTGGTTATGGGTACTTTGAGTGGTGTGATTTCTGGTCTTGTACTCCAGAAGATTGCCCCTGCTGACTCCGGTATTGTGTTGTCTTCTGATGAATCACTTTCGATGGTTAATCAGCAGATAGTGAACGTAGGTGACGGTGCTGTCGCGATTGCCGGGGATCGGAACTATGTGCATATTGGTGACGACAATTCGTTACATGTGAACGTGTCGCCGCAAAGAGTCTCTAACGAGCAAACTGATAATGATGATGCTGTATCAGTATTTATGGGCGCGTTTATCGCATTGGTCTTAGTTGCCATCCTGTTGGTGAAGAATTACGAACTCATTCTGGGTACTTTGATCGGTCTATCGTCTGCGCTATCGGCGCTTTCGTTGATCATGTTTGTGCTAGCTACCCGCACGCAATTTGTGTCCTCGTCCCTGAAGTCTGCGCTGCTCATGAGTGTTTTTGGCATTGTGAATACGGGGGTCAGTTACTGGTCATGTTATTGGTTATCGACAGTGAAGTCGGGCCTATCGATGCCCGATTTGGCGCGGATGCTGGCTGAGTCGTCGGCCGGTGTGAAGCACTTGCCTGTTGGGGAAATGTTCGAAATTCTCTGGGATGAGGGTGCAGTCCCATATGTAGTAACTGTGTTCATTGCGATGCTTGTGAGCGTTGCTCTCTGCTTCTTTGCTCTCGGCATGCTGCTTCGTGAGTACTGTGAACGATTCCTGGCTCTGCGAGGGCGTGATGGTATTGCAAAGTGGATGACTGATCATTTGCCAGTACCGGGGAAGTTGGTTACATGTATTGCGGTTGTTCTAGCCTGCGTTCCCTTTGCCATCATTATGTTGTATTGCCACACTCAGCAGCCGTTGCTCACATGAGGGACTGCTAGGTGATGGCGTCGTTGGTTCAGTAGGATCGCGAGTTGTCCCCGCGCGGCTGTCCGCGCGGGGACAACCGTGTGCGATGATAGTGGGGTTCTTGGCGGTGATACCGCCGCGTTTATTGAGGTAGACCGTGAGAGGTGGCGTCGTGTCGGATCGCAGACTGGCCTCGACTATCACGGTGGGCGGCGCGACGAACGCGGGAACGTTCGAGGCGGCCGAGCTGATGGCCGCCGGCATGAGCGCACGTGAGGCGAGCGACGTGTTGTTCGAGCAGAACCTGGTGGTCGCCGGCTCGGAGTCGACGCGGCGACGCTTGGCCAGTGCGACCACGAAGCATCTGTCGTTCCTCGAGGATGACGCTCTCCGATTTGTTGCCAGCCGCGAGTATGGCTGGGAGCTTGTCTTGTGGCTGGCTCTCGTCACGGAGTCCTACGTGTTTGCGGCGTGCGCGCGCGAGGTTGCGTGGCCGCGCTTGGTCGTCGATGAGGCTCCGTTGACAGCGTCGGACATCGACGAGTTCGTGGAGCGCCAGCGTAGGGTGGATCCCGCGATGTCGACTCTAACGGTGAAGAGTGGCGAGAAAGTACGCTCGGTCTTTCTGCGCTGCATGCGCGATGTGGGCTTCATTGATGAGGCCGGGGCTGCTTTACCGGTCGTGGTTCCCGTGGGGGTTGCCCGCTTGGTGAACGCGGCTCCCCAGCCGTGGGGCTGGCCGATGCGGGAGTCGTTCCCGGTCGCGCAGTTCCAGTTTGATGTCCTCGGCTGACAGTTATTCGGAAAAATGTGACGCAGGAGCCATGATTGAGCTCGAATTGTGGGTGGCCTGCGGTACGGTATGAGAAGCCCGGTAAGGGGTGCTGCGCGAGAGGAAGGTACGGTCAGTGTCGAAGCGGGGGGCGTATCTGGATTCGCTCAGGGAGACCTTTGATTGCGCCTTCCGGGTGCTCACGTCGGAGCGATTTAAGAAGATGGAGGGCCTGGGCAACGAGGTCCCTTTCTTCGTCCTGCGCTATAAGCCGGAGTGGGAGCCGACTGTCGACGAGGAGCTCTCGCGGCTGCGTCGTCGCCTGCGCGAGGAGCGCTACCGCCTGGCCGATGTCGACGTGTTTGCGCTCGCGGTGGACATGTGGAAGGCATCGCCATTCTTCGATCAGATGCTGGCGATGGAAAAGACGTTGCCTCCGGAGACGTTCCGGAATGCCCTGCGCGAGGTGATCGACGTCGAGGGTTTGCTCGCGCCCGCTATCAAGAAGGCCGTGGACGAGGCCGGGGGAGAGGATAGCGTTGACGCCGTCCTGCTCTCCGGGGTGCACCACCTGTTCCCGCTCGTGCGCACGCATTTGCTGCTGAACTGTCTGCAGCCCCTGTTGGGGCGTGTGCCGCTGGTCGTGACCTTCCCGGGGTCGTACCACCAGTCGCCGTCCACTCATTCGGCGCTCGTCCTCTTCGATCAAATCTCCCAGGACAACTACTACCGCGCTTTTGATTTGGTGGACTTCTCACTTACTCTAGAACTGTCGGCGAACTGAAAGACAAAGGTGTGACGGATGGACATGAAGGGTCTGTACGCGAAGGATATTTTCCGGTCGATCGACGGTGTCATCAAGGCTGATGACGTATCGAAGGTCGCCTCCGAGGTCGACGAATATGTTATGACGCAGGAGATCCGCGACGGCTTAGCGGACATCGTGGGTGCCTGGAACCAGGTCGACGCCCCGTCGAACGGCGTGTGGATTTCGGGTTTCTTTGGGTCAGGTAAGTCGCACCTGCTGAAGATGCTGTCCTACCTGCTCGGTGAGCAGGTAGGCAACCAGCCGGTGACCCGCGAAGATGTCGAACGAGCCTTCGAGCAGAAGGTCGCGGGCGACGAGACGACCATCGCGGACCTGAAGAGGAGCATGCATACACCCACGCGCGCGGTTCTCTTCAATGTCGATGCGAAGGACAATAAGGCTTCGCGCGAACGCGGCTCGGCGATGATCGAGGTCTTCTACAAGGTCTACTTTGAGGCGCGCGGCCTGTATTCGAAGGATCTGGGAGTCGGAGCGCTCGAGCGCGACCTGGACGATCGGGGTGAGCTGGCGCGTTTCCGCGAGGCCTACCAGGAGGAGTCCGGGCACGCCTGGGAGGTCGGACGTGTCAACACGGTCTTCTCAGAGGCAGTTGTGTCGAAGGCCCTGTCCCGCCTAGGCTACCAGGTGGATCATCCCTTCCGCAGCTATCGGGAGCAGATGAATCTGTCGGCAGAGGCCTTCGCGCAGGACGTGGCCTCGTGGCTTGACCGTCAGGGGCCTCACCAGCGCATCGCTTTCTTCGCTGACGAGGTCGGCCAGTTCATCGGCGACGACTCGCAGCTGATGCTGAACCTGCAGACCATCACGGAGCAGCTGGCGACGCATTGCTCCGGTCGCGCCTGGGTGTTCGTGACCTCGCAGGAGGAACTGAGCGGGATCATGAAACAGATGGACGAGCGCCGAGGCATGGACTTCTCAAAGATTCAGGGGCGCTTCGCGATCACGGTGAACTTGTCGACTCAGGAGGTCGCGGACGTGATCGCTCGCCGCCTCCTGACGAAGAGCGAGCAGGGGGTCGCGGAGCTGGATGCCATGTGGCAAAGTCTCGGCGCGGGCTTCCCGTCGATGTTCCGTTTCCCAGTGAAGACGAAGAAGTACGACAACTACCTGACGAGGGATAGCTTCGTCGCCAAGTACCCGTTCGTGGACTACCAGTTTGAGATGTTCACGCAGGCCATGAAGGGCCTTTCAAATAGCGATCTCTTCACTGGGCGTCATCCATCTACAGGGGCGCGTTCGCTGCTCGGTGTGTGCCAGCAGATCGCGCAGGAACTGACGGATGACGAGCTGGGCACGGTCGCCTCATTCGATCGCTTCTACGACGGCATCGCGGCGATGCTGAAGTCCGACGTGAAGGACAACATTGGGCGTGCCGCCCATGATTCGCGCACGAGCGACCCCTTCACGATGAGCGTGCTGAAGGTTCTCCTGCTCGTTCGCTACGTGGATTCCTTCCAGGCGCATCCGAGCAATATCGCGGTCCTGCTGCGCAGGTCCCTGGATCAGGATGCGACTGATCTGGAGACGCGTGTTGAGCGTGCGCTTCGCATCCTGTCGGATCAGGTGTACGTGCAGCGTCAGGCAGACGGAACCTACACGTACATGACGAACGAAGAAAAGGAAGTCCGTCGAGAGATCAGTCAGATCATCGTGGAGTCCCCTGATGTTACGAACCTGCTGCGCAAGGATATCTGTGAATGTTTGGGTACTAAAGCGACAAGCTTTGTCTACCCCGGAACGAATCGGCGCATGGGTGTTTCTCTGTTCGTCGATGGGCGCCGCGAGCAGGCCGAGCCGCTGGTGATCTCGGTGTTCACACCGCAGTCCTCCCTGGATGAGGATGGTATCCGCCACGAGAGCGTCGTCCGTTGCGATACCCTTTCGTTGGGGCTGGATATCAGCTCCGAGATCCTCGAGGACGTGCGTGTCTTCTGCCAGACGGAGGAGTATGTGAAGCGCCAGGCGGGCGCCGCATCGGGCCTGCGCAAGCGCATCATCCTGACGCACAAGGAAGACAACGAGCAGCGTCGTCGAGTGATCCGCGAGGCCGTGAAAGACGCGCTCATGCGTGCGTCGCTGTTCGTCGGCGGCCAGGAAGTGAAGACGGGGACGGCTGACGAGCCAGAGGACATGATTGCGCTGGGGCTGACTCGCTTGGCCCAGCAGGTCTACCCCCGTATCGAGGAGGCGAAGCCGCTGGCGGGCCTCAAGGACGGGCAGATCGCATCCTTCCTGCGCGATCAGGAAGACGCGACGCTGGACGTCGACCCGGGCGTGGATATCGCGCAGCGTCTGGCGGGCGAGTGCGCCCAGTGGGTGGAGCAGGCGCGCATGCTCAACGGCCAAAACGTCTTTGTGAAGAACGCGATCGAGTATTACGGCCAGGCCCCCTTTGGCTGGGACAAGAACGCGGTCCTGGCCATCGTGGCGACAGCCCTTCGACTGGAGCTGCTCGAGGCCCTCGAGAACGACAGGCCTCTCGCTCGCACGGAGCTGGAGGGTGCCCTGCGCGACGTGAACCGTCAGGGGCGCGTGCTGCTGCAGAAAAAGAAGCACCTGGATCGTGCAGCGCTCGCGGATTTCCAGCGTTTTGTCGGCCAGTTTGTCCCCGGTGAGTCCCCGCAGGATGGTCCCTCGCGCGTTCGTGCGGTTGAGGTCAAGGCAGCCGACTGGGTAAGGCTTCTCAAGGAGTATAAGTCCGAGAGGTACAGCTTCGACGAAGAGGTCGCCGAAGCCCTCGACCTGCTGACGCCGCTGACGACCACGCAGCACACTGAAGAGGAGATGCTCGCCCCACAGATCCGCGGCGGATTCGACGATCTGATCGAGATCCTCGACGACTTCCTCATGCCCTACCTAGAATTCGTGGAGGAGCATGAACAGGAGCTTCGCGACGCGTTGGCGGAGGCTGATAGCCTGTCGGTCTTTGAGCTCACGGGGGACGGCAAGCAGGCGATCGAAGACCTCCGGAAGCTCGCGGAGGACCGCAGGCTGTACATGCGCACGCAGGAGATCGCGCCGCTGGTTCGGCGTATCGAAGCGGCGCGTCGCGCGCTGGTGCAGGCGCAGCGCGACAAGGTACTGCGACGCATCGACGAGGCCGTGGCGGGTATTCGCGGATCCGATGAGTTCAAGGCCGCCTCGGAAAGCGCTCGGCTGAGGGTTGATGCGGTGATGGAGCGGCTCTGTGCTGCGGTGAATTCGGTATCGAAGCCGGGTCATGCGGAGGAAATCGGCCGCCAGCTCGATCAGCGTGTGGACGAGCTCTACGCCGCATTGATCGCGTCGGCGACGCCTGCGGAGCGACCGGACGCAGACGAGGCGACAGAGCCTGCCCCGAGGCCGACGATCGTGCGCGTGGCGGATCTGCTGCCGAAGACGAATGGCCTCCTGTCGACGCCGGATCAGGTCAACGAGTACATCGAGCGCGTTCGTGAGCAGATGCTCGCCGCTGTGAACGACGGCAAGCAGCTGCGCCCCTGAAGGAGTAGGTAATGAACACCTCAGCATTGGAGTCCCTGGCGTCCGCCTCGCGCGAGCGCCTCATCGAGATGTCCGTGGCTGCGATCGAGCGCAAGATGGCCGATCCGCTTCTGAGCGACGCCGATCGTGCGCGCCTGACCCAGGCTGTCGACAAGCATGCTGAGGCTGGCGGCAACCGGGTGATGGGTGCCGCGAAGGTGGTCGCCTACTCGTGGTTCAACCGCCTGACAGCCCTGCGCTACATGGACGCGATAGGGGTCTCGGGCGACTACGGAGTCGTCTCACCGGCGGAGGGATCGGGGACGGGTGTTCCCGAGTGCGTGCAACGCGCCCGTGGAGGCGACTTCGACCGCCACGTCGGTGAGGACGCGCGAGAGAGGGCAGCGCAGTTGCTCTTCGATAATCGGGACCTGGACGCATACGTCCTGCTGCTCCGCGAGTACTTCACCTCGTGGCACCGGGTCATGCCGGGCGTATTTCCTGAGGCGGACGACTGGACGAACCTGGTTCCACCGACGGACCTGCTGTCGGCTGGTGAGTCTGTGCGTGCCGATATCGTGGCGGCGATCGGCCCCAACGATTCTGGAGACATGGACGTTGAGGTCATTGGCTGGCTCTATCAGTTTTACATCGCCGCTCGTAAGCAGGAAATCAACGAGTCGAAGGTCAAGATCGACAAGGACACCTTGGCTCCCGTCACGCAGCTCTTTACCCCGCACTGGGTGGTGCGCTACCTGGTGGAGAATACGCTGGGGAAGCAGTGGCTGCGTGCCCACCCGGACTCGGCGCTCCGGGAGGAATTCGAATACCTAGTGACCCCGGCCGAGGGTCAGGAGGACCAGGGTCTGGCGATCGCCAACCCCGAGGACTTCCGTGTCATTGACCCGGCCTGCGGCTCCGGGCACATGCTCACCTATGCCTTCGACGTCCTGTGGGACATGTACATCGAGGCCGGATACCCGACTAGGCAGATCGCTCGCCTGATCCTGGAGAAGAACCTGCACGGTGCGGACGTGGATGGGCGCGCGGCGCAGCTTGCCTCCTTCGCCCTGACGATGAAGGCCGTCGAGCATGATCCAGGTTTCTTGGGGCGTATCGAGCGCCAGAGTCAGCGGGATGGCGAGACCCCGTGGCGCGGGCCCAGGATTGTTCACGTCGAGTCCGTGAAACTCGATGAGCTGAGCCCCGCAGAGATCGCGGATGCCTCCGGGGACGGAGTCTCCCTCGGTATCTCCCAGCTGATCGAGCAGCTGTGGTTTGCCGACACCTACGGATCGCTAATCCGCGTGCCCGCGGGTGCCTCCGCCCTGTTCCGCGAGATCGCGCGCCGCATCGAAGCGGGGGAGAGGCAGCAGGTGCTGCTCGGCGCGGACAGTGAGGAGTGGCTGCGTGCCGCCAACATGTGCGAGATCCTTGAGGACGGCCGCTACACAACCCTGATCGCCAACCCGCCTTATCTCAGCATGAAGAAGGCTGGCGACTCGCTCAAGAACTATGCGAAGTCACAGTACGCTCGTTCGTACCAAGACCTTGCGACGATGTTCATGGAACGCTCGCTGTCCCTCGTTGTAAGGGATGGCGTATGCGGGATCCTGTCGTTGAACTCTTGGATGATGACCGTTACGTTTAAGAAGTTCCGTTCACTGATTCTGTCTGCTGCTCAAATCCTCTATGTTGCCCATCTTGGTAGAGGTATTGCCGGTATTGCCCTCGACTTCGCAACGACTGTGTACGTAGTGGGTTCCAATGAATCCAATTACTCCATCCGTTTTATGCGGGCGAGTGAAACTGCGCAGTCTCTATCAGATAAAATACGGACTGAGCGCCTCAGACGAGCCGTACAAGCAGTTGAAATGGGTGACGATTGCTATGTACTCTCCAGAAGTCGTATTCGAGAGATGCCTGATTGTGCTTTCTTAGGTGATCTTTCTGATCGTCTTCTCGAGGCTTTCCGACATCCATTGGGAGAGGTGGCGCCCGCGAAACAGGGACTCGCGACAGCTGACAACGAGCGCTTCCTGCGTCAGTGGTTCGAGGTAAGCGGCGACCGCTCGTACATGCAGGCTCGTGATCGTGAAGATGCCAAGGCCAGTGGCGCCCGCTGGTTCCCGCACAACAAGGGCGGCGAGTTCCGCAAGTGGTGGGGCAACCAGGACTACGTCGTCAACTGGGAGAATGACGGCAGTTCTATCCAGTCACTTACTCATCCAGAGACGGGAAAACAACGTTCGCGTCCGCAGAACGTCGATTGCTACTTCCGGCCCTGCATTTCGTGGGCACGTGTATCGTCAGGAGATCCTTCGTTCCGATTATTTGATTCTTCTTCGATCTTTAACGATAAGGGTGCTGCTGTGTTCTTAAATTCCGATCAGCAAACCTTTAGAATGCTTGGATACTTGAACTCAAGTACGACGCTGAAGCTCGAATCTACTATCGCCCCAACCGTTATGTTTGAGGTAGGTCAGGTGAAGAATCTTCCCTGGATCGAACCCGCCTCCTTCGATCCGACGGGTGTTGAGCGACTGATCGACATGTTCCGCGCCGACTGGGACGCTCGCGAGACCTCCTGGGACTTCGCCCGACCGCCCTACCTCCGCGGCGGGCACTCACTGCTCCAGGACGCCTTCGATGACTGGTACCGTCGCAGCTGCGAGACCGCCGAGGAGGCGCAACGCTTAGAGTCGGAGAATAACCGCTACTGGGCCGACGTCTACGGCCTCGCGGATGAGGTGGAGGTTGACGTCCCGCTCTCGCGTGTCTCCCTCACCTACAACCCCCGCTTCGCCTTCACACCCACGAAGGGCGCTCCCGAGCGCGGCGAGGATGAGTATCGCTGGATGCACTACCAGCGCAGCGCGCGCGAGCTCGTCTCCTGGGCGATCGGAGTCACGATGGGTCGCTACAGCGTCGACGTGCCCGGCCTGGTGCTGGCCGACCAGGCCTCGTCCCTCGACGATTTCCGCGACCGCGTCGCCGAGCCGCGCCTGGAGCCCGACGACGACGGCATCATCCCCGTTACCGGTGGTGCCTTCGACGACGACGCCTCGCGCCGCGTCAAGGCGGTGCTGCGCGCGGTCTTCGGCGCGTCGAACCTGGGCGACAACATCGAGTTCCTCACGCGTTGCCTGGCCGTCAAGAACGGCAGCAACACCGTCGAGTTCGCTGCCCCGACCGTCCCGACGGACCCCGAGCGGGCGCTGGAGCAGTACATGGCGAAGACCTTCGCCGCCGACCACCAGAAGGAGTACAGCGGACGGCCCGTGTACTGGCCGGTCGAGTCCCCGAAGGGCACGTTCCGGGTGCTCATCTACCTGCATCGCTATACGCCCGACACGATCGGCCAGGTGCTCACCAAGTACGCGGCCCCCTTCGTCGATCGTCTGAAGGCGGAGGCCGAGGCACTCGGCCGGGAACGCGACGCGGTGGACGGGGACGACAAGAAGGCCGATCGCGCTCGCGCGCGTATCGACAAGAAGCGTTCGGAGATCGACGCGCGGGTTGCGGAGGTCCAGGGCTTCATCGACTCGGTTCTGCAGCCCCTCGCTCAGCGCCGCATCCACCTCGACCTGGACGACGGCGTGTGCATCAATCGCCTCAAGCTTGCCTACGGCTGGCGCTCGGACCTGGAGGACCTCCCCCAGCCTGCGATCGGTGCCGCCACGACGGATGTTAAGAAGGGAATCGCGACTGACCTGAAGTGGGCCCGCGGGGAAATTAAGAAAAACAACGTGTGGTGGAGTGAGTGACGAGCGTGAAGCCGAATCCCACTATTCTCGATCTGGATCACGATCGGGCTCGACGCCTGTTGATGCAGCCAGAGTCGTATTGCACGGTTAATCTGCCCGATTATATTGACTTTAGTGATGTTCTGGAAACAGCTGCGAGCAACGTTCATAGGTATTCTAGCTCTGTCGTGACATCGAAAGGCTTAAATAAGTCTAAAAGAAGTGGAGGTGGTGCTGGGCAGTATCGTGGCGATGCTGTAGAACTAAAAGCGTTACTTGAAGGTACTAACTACCGGATTCTGCAGAATAAAGATGGGTTGCTCAGTTGGCGACCCATGGAGCTAATTAATCCAATGGTATATGCAATGCTGGTTGATGAGCTCACGCAAATAGATAACTGGACTCTAGTTCAAAATAGATTCTCCACTTTTCAGCAGTGTCCGAACATGGAGTGTTGTAGTATCCCTCGCGGTGCCTTCACTCACGCGGAAAAAGGTGCTATTTTGAATTGGTGGACCGCCTTTGAACAAAGATCAATTGCACTGTCGTTAGAGTATCAATATATGGCTAAGACTGATATATCTGACTGTTATGGTGCAATCTATACTCATAGTATCGTTTGGGCGCTCCATGGAAAAGATGTTGCAAAGAAAACAAGTGGTCAGACTCTTCTTGGGAACTCCATTGATAGCTATCTTCAGGATATGCACTCGCGACAAACCGTAGGGATCCCTCAGGGAAGCGTTCTCTCGGACTTGATTGCGGAAATGGTGCTCGGATATGCGGACCTATTGCTCTCTCGAGAGTTGGAAAATGACTCCATGCTCAAAGATTGTGAATATAAGATCCTACGCTATCGTGATGACTATCGCATATTTGCCACCTCTCGGGAAGGTGCTCACTCCATTCTTTTGAAACTGATGAATGTTCTTTCGGATTTGAACTTTAAGCTCGGCCCGGCAAAGACGTCCATGTCGGATGATGTAGTCCTTGATTCCGTCAAAGCCGACAAGATTGAATGGCTCCTGCGCGGTCATGCGCGAATGACGGTTCATAAGAGACTTTTGGCTCTGAGTCGTTTTGCTCGCGACTATCCACATTCTGGTACGATTTTTCGAGAGTTGCAGAAATTGAGTAATTATCTCGATTCCACAATTCGTTTTCCGCAAAAGAGTGATGTGCTCATAGCTCAGGTTGTCGATATTGTTGTTCGCAATCCGCGATGCTATCCAATTGGTGCGCGTATTCTTAGTCAATTGCTTGAGCGTGAGGATGAATGTGCGCGACGTGTGTACTTGATCAAAATTGTTGATCGTTGTCGGATGGTTCCGAACAGTGGTTTGTTTGATATCTGGCTTCAGAGAATTGCTCGTGCTTTTGGTATTGATGTTGACTATGGAGAGCCCCTGTGCTGTGATATTGAGTCTGTTGTCATTGGACATCAGAGTGTTGTTAATCCGTGGCCGTGGCAGTGGCTCATGGACCCGCTTAGGAAAGACATGGAGAGCATCTCCATTTTTGATTTTAACAAGTTGAATTCCCTCTCGGCCGTCATTTCTTCGGACGAAGTCGGTGATTTGTCTTCGTACCCGCGAGCAAACGCGTGATACGCTTTCGCAGAAAGGGAGACTTTCTCCGTAGCCGACGGCGCTGCGAGGAGAAGATAGGAAAGGCGTAACTGGTGAGCGGAATCGATGCCTCTCGGCTGGCAGAGGAACTGAACGCCCTGCTCGAGCAGGGGCGCATCGTCACGTGGTTGGACCGCAACGGCGAGTACGCCGACGACCTCGACGCCGTCCGAGAACTGCTCGACGGCACCACGCTCATCGAGATCAACGCCAACCTCTTCGAAACCAAGCTCCGCATATTCGCCGAAGACACCAAGTCCCGCTACGTTCTCTATCGCGGAGGGGAACTCCCGCCCCTCGAAGAAGACCTCCTCGCCGACGTGCGATGCGGATATCCCACGTTCAAGGCTGACGCCTCGACCCTCCTCGTGCGTGAGCTCGGCGTTGACCCCGCGCTGGCCGCAGTCATCGACGAATACGCTCCCTTCTTCAACTCCACTGCCCGCGTCGCCGACCTCAAGAAGCACCTCGGAACCATCAGCGACGCCGACAAGCGATCCGACCGCAAGACCTTCCTCGCGGCGATGAGCGCCGTCCTGCTCAAGACGCAGCAGCGGTCCTTCTCCGTCCTCTTCGCCAAGCTCGCCACGGCCTCGTCCGTGGAGGATGGCGACCCGCTCGCCGCCCTCAAGTGGGGCCTCGATGCATTCTTCTGGGAGGGAGCCCAGGCAATCTGGGGATACGACGGCGAACACACCTTTGACGCCCTCATGACCTGGCTCTTCGTCATGAACGCGAAGGGCTGGGACCACCAGCACAACTCGGCCCAACGCGACTTCAGCATGTGGACCCGCGATGTCGCGACGCGAGATGACGCCCGCCGATGGGCCAGGCGAGTCGACGAGGCCACCGGAGCCAGCTCAGCGCTGCACGCTGCGGCCACCGACTCCCTCCTCATCGACACGACCACGCCCGGCGTTGACCGAGAACTCATCTCCCGCCTCGTCCGTGGAATCATCGACGGATCCGTCGGCGTCGCTCAGGTCGAAGAGCAGCGCGGGAGGCGCCGCGAAGGGCTCTGGTTCGAAGACACGGAGGCGCTGTGGGATGCCGCCCGCGCGGGGGCGCGTCTGCTCACCCACCTGCGTGCGCTCCCGGGCATTGCCTTCTCGGACGCAGCTGAGGGCTTCGCCCGCTACACGGCCCCGGATGGCGGCCTGTGGGCCATCGACCAGGAGTATCGCCACTACGTGTGCGCTTCCCGAGCCGTTCGCGTCGATGACGTCCTCACCGACCTCGACCGGCACGTCGAAAGCGCGTACCGCGACGACTACCTGCGCCCCCTCTCGCGCACGTGGGATGACGCCCTGCGCAGCATGCGCACATGGGACATCACCGTTCCGCCGTCCAGCGGGCGCATCGATTCTTTCCACCGTCTCCTCGTCGCCGGTTCCCACAGGCGCACCGTCGTCATCATCTCCGACGCTCTCCGATACGAGGCCGGCATTGAGCTCGCCGACCACCTGCGCTCCCTCGGACGCGGCGCGGTCTCCGTGAACCCCTGGTACACGATGCTGCCGTCGATCACCGCCCTCGGCATGGCCGCGCTGCTCCCGCATCGAGAACTGACCCTCACCCTGCGGGGCAAAGACCAAGTGATCGTCGAGGCCGACGGCCAATCGACGTCGGGGATCGATGCGCGCCGAACAATCCTCGCTGGTGTCGACGGGTATGCGTTTACCTACGAGGAGCTCGCGAGCGACTCCGTCAAGGCGATGCGCTCGAAGTTCAAAGGTGCCTCCGCCGTGTACATCTACCACGACGTCATCGACGCGACCGGCGATCACGCGGCCTCGGAAAGCGGCACCCCCGATGCCGTCAACCGCGCGATCGACGAGCTCTCCGGCCTCGTCGGCAAGCTCATCTCCGCGGACATCACCCGCATCCTCGTGACCGCGGACCACGGATTCCTCTTCCAGGACAGCGAGCCCGCCAACGATGACACAGCGAAGCAGGGTGGCATCCCGCGCGGACGGTCCGTCTCCGTGAGGAAGCGCCGCTACGTCCTCGGCAAGGATCTGGAGTCGACGGACGACTTCGTCGCATTCGATGCAACGAGTGTCGGTCTGACAGACGGGCCGAGCATCGCCCTGCCCTACGGCACCCGCCGCATCCGCATCCAGGGCCGAGGAAACCGCTTCGTCCATGGCGGTGCCTCGCTCCAGGAAATCACCACCCCCGTCATCGAGGTGGCGGTTGGCAGCGGTGGTGCCGAGGAGGTCCGCGACGTCGGCATCGCCCTGCACTACGACGATACGTCCCTCAAGGTCAACCGATTCAGCCCTCGCGTCATCCAACAGGAGCCCATCAGCCCGACGCGACGCCCGCTGACCGTTACTCTCGGCCTCGAGAGCATGTCGGGTGAGCAGCTGTCGAGCACTCGCGTTCTCACCCTGGATGCGGGCGAGCGCTCCGAGGTGTCGCTCAAGCAGAGCAGCGAACTCATCCTTTTCGACGGGGTGCTGCAGAGGCATTCCGGTGAGTTCGTCCAGATCGTCGCCTACAAGACCGTTCATGGACAGGTTGTCGGCGAGCCCGTCGCCACCCACGAGTTGACCCTCAACGACAACGGGTTCGGAGGATTCGGAGGATTCGACCTATGAGTATCTCGCCCGAAGAAGCGGTAGAGCGTGGGGATGCCCCGGCCTCGTCCCTGATCGGGGGCAGCAACGGGGGGAAGCTAGCGGCGTACGAGGAGATCGCCGCGCGCGCCTACGACGGTTTCGTCGTCCGCAAGGACCTCGTCGGGCAGGTTAAGGGAAACGCGATCGTCCCCTCCTACGTGCTCGAATTCCTGCTTGCCCAGTACTGCGCGACCACCAGCGAAGCGGCCATCATCGAGGGCGTCGAAAGTGTTCGGCGAATCCTCGCCCAGCACTACGTCAACCGCGGCGAATCCGAGCTCATCAAGTCTCGCATCCGTGAAGCGGGGCAGTACCGCATCATCGACAAGGTCTCCGTCAGCCTCGACGAAACCCACGACCGATACAGTGCATCCTTTGAGAACCTTGGAGTCACGAACGCGCTGGTGTCCGACGCGACCGTCCGTGACAACGACCGCCTGCTCACCGGTGGCGTCTGGTGCATGGCCGACGTGTCGTACGTGCCGATGGGAGACCCGGGCGCAAAGGCGACCAGCCCGTGGATCGTCTCGCGCCTGCAAGCCATCCAGCTGCCGCGCTTCGATTTCGACCGCTACTGCCGGGGGTGCGCCTCGTTCAGCGCTGACCAGTGGATCGACCTGCTCGTCGCCTCGGTCGGCCTTGATCCCGATAAGCTCAGCCGACGTGCGAAGCTCTTCCAGCTAACCCGCCTCATTCCCTACGTTGAACGCAACTACAACCTCGTCGAACTGGGCCCCAAGGGCACCGGAAAGTCGCACATCTACTCCGAGTTTTCACCCCACGGCATCCTCGTGTCCGGTGGCGAGGTCACGCTTGCGAAGCTCTTCGTTAACAACGCGACCCGACGCATTGGCCTGGTCGGCTACTGGGACGTCGTCGCCTTCGATGAATTCGCCGGGCACAAGCGCGTCGAGCGCAGCCTGGTCGACACGCTTAAGAACTACCTTGCGAACAAGTCGTTCTCGCGCGGCGACAGCACGATCACGGCCGAGGCCTCGATGGTATTCGTCGGCAATACGACGCGGACCGTGCCCGCGATGCTGGCCACCGCCGACCTCTTCGAGGCCCTACCCGAGGCGTATCACGACACGGCGTATATGGACCGCATCCACTACTACCTGCCCGGATGGGAGGTCGACATCGTGCGGCCTGAGCTCTTCTCGCGCGGGTACGGACTCATTGTCGACTACCTGGCGGAGGCGCTGCGGCATCTGCGCACCTTGGATTACTCGGGTGATCTGGATACCCTAGTGACCCTCGATCCGGCGATGTCCAAGCGCGATCAGGACGCGGTGCGGAAGACCTTCTCGGGACTGGCGAAACTCATCTTCCCGGCGCGCGACGGCAAGCCCGAGGAACTCGAGGAGCTGCTCCGCTTCGCGATCGAGGGGCGCAAGCGCGTCAAGGATCAGATCGTTCGCCTCGACGACACAATGGCTGCGTCCGGCTCCCACTTCACGTACATGCTGGGGCGCGTGGACCAGGACCGATACGACGCCTCGAGCGCCCGATCCGTTCCTACGCAGGAGGAACTGGACTATCCGCAGTACTTCACATCGCACAGTGATGCTGGTGAGCGGGGGAGCGGTCAATGGGATGCCGGTGAGCTTTCCGACGGTATTCCGAAGTTGGACGACGTTGTCGATGCACGCGGTGACAGTAGGTCAGATTCGCCGGTCTTTGACCGTCGAGGCCTGTTGAAGGCGCGCGCCGTCCCCAAGCGCTACAAGATCGAACCGAGCATGGGTCATTCTATGCCGGATATCCTGCTCCCGTATCTGTTCGATGCGGCTGAGATTCGGATCCGTGATCCGTACTTGCGAAAGCCTCACCAAATCCGGAACGTGCACGAGATTCTGTTGCAGCTTATTCAGCATGCTGACGCCGCTCGGCTGCCGCGCGTTGTTATCGAGACCTGTGCGACCGATGAGGATGATTATCGCGCGAAGCAAGAAGCGACGTTCGAACAGCTGCAGCAATCGTGGGGACAGTTCGGGATCATCATCGATTGGAGCCTCGTTGATTACTTCCACGACCGAAGCATCGTGACCGATACCGGCTGGGTCATCGATCTTGGACGCGGGCTGGACGTCTATGACGCGTACACGCCGCTATCGCAATTTGACCCACGTTACGCGATCCCGCACCTGCGGCGGACGAAGGAGATCACGATCAACGTGAGCAGGGAGGACCCTCCGAGCGCATAGGTGGTCGTCAGACCGAGCTGCCTCTCACGTGCAATTGGCGGGTAGTGATTGGCGTGTTCCCAATCTGTCCAACGCAGGCACACCGGTGACCGAAGGGGGAGTCGGCGCTATGCTTCGCTGCGAGAGTCGTCGGTATCGGCTTCTTCGACGCGGGTGAGGGGCGCATGGTCTTTGTGGGCTGGGCCGAGTCCGAGAGAGTTGCGGTCCAGGATGGAAGCCAGCTGGGCCAGGCTCGCGTCCTCAAGCAGGCGTGGGTTGCGCGCGAGCTGTTCAATGAGGGTATCCAACATCTCCTGGGGATGTTCGGCGATCTGTTGCATTACCTCATTGACGTCAGCTGCACCAACAATGTCTGACTGGGAGACAAGGTGTGCCTGCTCCATCGCGAAACGCTGGGCTGCAGCGGCTGCCACGAGGCGCGCCTGAGCTTCCGCGTTCGACATCTTCTGCCGCTTCGCCTCAATCTGGAGGGGCTCGGTGGTCGTGTGACTGTTGCTCTGTGCGATTGCCTCGAAAGGTTCATCCGAGACGACAATGCCCTCGACGGTATCATCGGCCGCAGACTCCTGGACCCGTTTCTTCCCCCACGGCACGCGGACACCGTCAAGTTTGCCTTTCACACTCCCCAGCTTGTCTGCGATGAACGGGAGCGCCGTCTCTTCCGCCCATTTCTTGACCCGGGGAGCGGCGTATGCGAACCCGGCGGCCGCAGCATCTTCGATGAGCTGGACGAGCGCCTGTGCGAGTACCTCTGCCAGCAAATCAATGATAGGTGAGTCGTCTTCGTCCTCCGATTCCCGCCGTGTCTCGCTCGACATAAACATCGGCGGATCATCATAGGGTGAGTAGGCGTAGTCATTGTCGTCGGAGTCGGGATCAGGGACGAAGCGCGCGTGGCCACGTAGGTTGCCGTCGTCGTCGAACAGATTCTGCGACCATCCACCGTCGGATCGGTTGCCTGGCGAGAGGGAGTCGTCATCCCAGTAGTACGTGCCTCGTTGCTGCCCCATGGTGATCCTGACGCGTAAGAATAATTCTAATGTAACTAAATAGGTGTTGACTGTGTGCCTGCAAACCCATGAATCGTACCTGTCATTCGCCACTTCTGATACGTGATCGCCGGGTGGTTGCCCTGGAAGAGTGGCTACGTCGGTTGAGCAATTGCCTGCTTGACAGTTGGCGTGGTGTTTGTGTGCACTGAGCAAGGGCTATCACTCGGAGTGAAGCTGCCGCGCCTCGCGCTTACCCCTGACTCACCTCAGCCCGGATGAGGGGGATCGGGTATGCCGCCGCCGAGATGGGGGAGAGGAACGAGTCCGTGATGCCCGCCGTGAACGCGTCGATGCCGAGGACCTTGTACAGGGCGTTGCGGCCGAACTTCGTCGAATCTGCGACGAAGTAGGCGGTCGACGCGATCGAGCGGACCTTCTGCTGCAGCTCGATCGAGTAGCCGGACGACGCATAAATGCCGTCCTCCATCACCGAGTTCGCCCCAAACACGGCGGTGTTCACGCGGATGTGATCCAGCTGGTCGATGGCCGTCGGCCCCCACATGTGCGTCCGGTTCGGCAGCAGCTCGCCGCCCACGAACACCAGGTTGAGCGACGGCTTCTTCAAAATCTCGAGGCCCACCAGCAGATCGTGCGTCACCACGGTCACGCGGCGCGCGTCGAGGGCCCGAGCCACCTCGAGGCACGTCGACCCCGAATCGATGAACACGGACTGGCCGTCGAGGATGCGCTCCGCCATGGCCGGGCCGATCGCCCGCTTCTCCGCGCGGTTCGGGGAATCCTGCAGGAACTCCTCGGTGTCCTCGTCCTGGGGGATCGGGATCGCGCCACCGTGGGTGCGGCGCACGAGGCCGGCCTCGGCCAGGTGCTCCAGGTCCCTGCGGATGGTTGACACATTGACGTCGAGAGCCTCTGCCAAGGAGGACACGGTCTCGAAGCCTGTTGCCTCAATCATGGAGACAATGGTGTCTTGCCGGGTCACGATGGTTCCTTCTGCTGGCTATGGTCTACGCGGGGTGCGACGAGGGGTACAGATGATGCTCGCAATGGTGCATCGTGATCGCCGCCCGCTTGACACTGTACCGAACTTTCGGCGCGAATGTGCGCGATACCGCGCAACGAGCGCATAAGTCCAAATTGCCTGCCCACACGGCCGATAATCGCTCAGGATTTGCGTATAACCGTGCGTTATAGTGCGCGCCTGCGTGCAGTAAGCGGCGAACTGGACCAAAATACCTGCGCGAAAGCGAGTTGCCACTGCGCGATAGCGCGTGTAATGTAAGTGATTGCGACGCGGGTCACGCCATGATGCGTGCGTCATCGCAGGAGATGGCGAACCCGGAACGTCCGACAACTAGATCACGAGGAAGTGACGACATGAAGATCGGAAGACTGACGGCGGCATCGGTGTCCATTGCATCGATGCTTGCTCTGACTGCCTGCTCGACCGTCGGAGGGACGACAGGCGACAACTCCTCATCAAACACCGGCTCGGCCGCGGGCGATTCCGGCAAGACGATGGTCACCGTCGTCAAGGTCAAGGGCATCGCATGGTTTGATCGCATGGACGTGGGCGTCAAGGAATGGGGCGCCGAGAACGGATACGACACGCGAACGGAGGGTGGAACCGACGTTGCGCCGGAAAAGCAGATCCAGATCATCCAGGATCTGATCGCGCAGAAGCCGGTCGCCATCACCGTCGTCCCCAACTCTCCCGAGGCCCTCTCCGCCGTCCTCGAACAGGCGCGGGCACAGGGCATCAAGGTGGTCTCTCACGAGGCGACCGGCATCAAGAACGTTGACGTTGACATCGAGGCATTCGACAACGCCTCCTACGGCGTCGACATCATGAAGAACATCGGGGAGTGCACGGGCGGCACCGGCAAGTACGTGCAGTTCGTTGGTGGCCTGACCGCCAAGACCCACATGGAATGGGTCGAGGCCGCCTACGACTACCAGCAGAAGAACTTCCCCGGCATGGAGCGCGTCGAGACGCCCATCGAGTCGACCGACAACGAGACCGCAGCCTACGAAAAGGCCAAGGAAGTCCTCGGCAAGTACCCGGACATCAAGGCCTTCCAGGGCTCCGCCGGTAACGACGTGCCCGGTATCGCCCGCGCGATCGAAGAGGCCGGCCTGTCCGATCAGGTCTGCGTCATGGGCACCTCCATCCCCTCGGCCTCCGCGAAGTACCTGGCCACCGGATCGATCGACAAGATCTTCTTCTGGGATCCCGCCCTCGCCGGCAAGGCCCAGCTGCAGATCGCGAAGATCCTCGCTGACGGCGGCACCATCACCGAAGGCACAGACCTCGGCATCGAGGGTTACAACAACCTCCACAAGCTCGACGGCTACGACAACGTCTGGGTCGGCAACGCCCAGATCGCCGCAGACGCCGAGCAAGCGAAGAACTACGACTTCTGATCACGCAGCCCCGGCCTCGTGACACATCGGCACGAGGCCGGGGCGGGCGTCCCACGACAGCGCAGTCGACAAGACACTCGAAGGAGAGCACATGCGCAGCAATGTGGATGAAGCACCGCGCCCCCACGGAGAAGGCGTCAGCGTGCAGGCGAACCCCTTTCTAGAGGTTCGGGATATCGTCAAGAACTTCGGCGGTGTTCGCGCCCTCGATGGCGTCAACATGGCCGTCTGGCCAGGAGAAGTGCTGTGCCTGGCCGGCGAGAATGGCTGCGGAAAGTCCACTCTCATCAAAGTCATCTCCGGAGTGCACGCGCCCGACGCAGGACACATCCTCATCGACGGCCACACCGTCTCCTCGCTGACGCCGCTCAGCGCCATGGACGCCGGCATTCAGGTCATCTACCAGGACTTCAGCCTGTTCTCGAACCTGACGGTCGCTGAGAACATCATGATGACCTCCTCGGTCACGGAAAAGAAGAAGTTCTTCAGCTCCACGAACGCAAAGAATGAGGCCGCGCAGATCGTCGAGCGCCTCGGCGTCCCGCTCCCGCTCGACGCCGACGTCGAACAGCTCTCCGTCGCGGACAAGCAGCTCACCGCCATCTGCCGCGCCCTCGCCGGGAACGCGAAGCTCCTCATCATGGACGAGCCGACGACCGCCCTCACCCAGCGTGAAGTCGCGCGCCTGTTCATGGTCGTCGAAAAGCTGAGCGCGCAGGGCGTCGCCCTCATCTTCGTGTCGCACAAGCTCGACGAGGTCATGGCCATTTCGCAGCGCGTCACCATCATGCGATCGGGTCGCAACATCATCGATTCGCCGGTCGAAGACCTCGACCGCGAGAAGATCACCCACTACATGACCGGCAAGGAACTCGACCAGAGCCGACGCGTCCCGCCCCTCGCGGAGGACGCTGAGGAGCGCCTGCGCGTCGAATCCCTCACCTCCCAGGGAGGCTTCGAGGACGTCAGCTTCTCGGTGAAGAAGGGCGAAATCCTCGGCATCACCGGGCTCCTCGGATCGGGGCGAACAGAAATTGCGCAGGCCCTCTTCGGCCTCCTCCCGATCGACAGCGGACGGGTGTTCATCGACGGCCAACAGGTTGAGGTCGCCTCCATCAAGCAGGCGATCGACGCCCACATCGGATACGTCCCCGAAGACCGACTCACCGAGGGCCTCTTCCTCGACAAGTCGATCGCCGACAACGTCATCGCCGCGTCCATCGACCACCACACCTCGAAACTCAACACGCTGCGCAAAGACAAGATCCGTCAAACCATCGCCCACTACTTCGAGTCGCTGCGCATCAAAGCCCCCGACGTCCTCGCCCCCGTGCGATCCCTGTCCGGCGGCAACGCCCAGCGCGTCGTCCTCGCGAAGTGGCTCGCGCGCAACCCCAAGGTCCTCATCCTCAACGGCCCCACGGTTGGCGTTGACGTCGGCTCCAAAGCCGAGATCCTCGACATCCTGCGCGAACAAGCGGAAGCCGGCATGGCCATCGTCATCATCTCCGACGACGCTCCGGAACTCGTCTCCTGCTGCCATCGAGTGCTCATCACCAAGGGCGGCCACATCGCCGCCGAACTGGCCGGCGAGGACGTCGATGCTCGAACGATTAGAAAGATGGTTGTGTCATGAACATGAATACCGTCGCACGGCGCGTCCTGCGCTGGATCTGGGGACCCAACCGTGAAGGAATTGTCCTGTCTGTCCTGGTCCTCCTGACCATCATCATGTCCGCGATCAGCCCCGCGTTCTTCACGGTCTCGACGCTCTTCTCCCTCCTGCGTTCCTCCATCGTCCCGATGATCTACGCCCTCGGCGTCCTCCTCGTTATCATCTCCGGTGGCATCGACGTCTCCTTCGCGGCCATCGCCTCGTTCGCCTCCTACGCCACCATCGTGTTCCAGCTGAGCCGAGGAATCAACATCGGCCTCGTCGGATCCTTCGCCATGGCGTTGGCCATCGGAGCGCTCCTCGGCCTGCTCAACGGCTATCTGATCTCCAGGTTCAAGCTCCCGACCCTCATCGTCACGCTCGGCACCCAGGGAATCTTCCAAGGCTTCCTACTGGCGTACATCGGCTCGAAGTACATCGCCCAGCTGCCCGAGGGCATGGCGTCGGCCTCAACCGTGAACCTGGTCTCCGTCGAAACATCGACGGGCGTCGCGCTGCTGCACTCCATGATCATCCCGGCCATCATCCTCGCGATCGTTATTGCACTGGTACTCAGCCGGACCATGTTCGGGCGCGCAATCTACGCGATCGGCGGTGACACCGAATCCGCCCACCGAGCCGGCATTAACGTTAAACGTACCCAAATCTGGGTGTACGTCATCGCCGGAACCCTCGCCGCAACCGCCGGCATGGTCTACATGATCCTCGGCAGGTCCGCCAACCCCCAGGAACTTGTCGGCCACGAACTCGACATCATCGCCGCCGTCGTCCTCGGAGGCGCGTCGATCTTCGGCGGACGCGGATCGGTGCGCGGAACGATCCTCGGTGTGCTGCTCGTCCAGCTCATCAACAACTCGCTGATCCTCATCGGCGTCCCCAGCGCCTGGCAGCGCGCCGCCGTCGGCCTGCTCCTCGTCGCCGGTGTCGGCATCCAAGCGCTCGCCGCAAAGCGCAGCACGCGAACGCTGCGCGCCAAGAGCGCCCAGGCCGACCGTAGCAACGCCGTCCCCCAAGCTGTCGAAGGATGAGTCCCATGAACAACACACTCCGCGACACAAACTCCCGGATTGATCAATTCAGCGCCTCGCTCCTCTCCCGGCTGCGCCGCGACCGGTCGATCGCCCGCATGGTCCTCATCCTCCTCGTGGCCATCGGAATCTTCTCGATCCTCTCCCCGAGCGTGTTCCTCACGGGCCTCAACCTGCAGAACATGCTGCTCGCCGTCGCAGAAATCGGCATCCTCTCCATCGCCATGATGATCTCGATGGTCACCGGCGGCATCGACCTGTCGCTCGTCGCCATCGCGAACCTCTGCGCGATCACCGTGTCGACCCTGTACACCTCGAGCGCGCTGGGTGGAACCGAACAATGGGGCCCCGTCATCATCCTCATCGGGCTGGGCGTCGGACTCCTGTGCGGCCTCGTCAACGGCGTCCTCATCGCCTACGTCGGCGTCACCCCGATCCTCGCCACGCTCGGCACCATGCAGATTTTCAACGGTCTCGCCGTCGTGTGGACGGGTGGCAAAACCCTCTACGGATCCCCCGAAGCGCTGACGGCGTTCGGCAAGACCGCAGTCGCAGGAGTTCCCCTCCTCTTCATCGTCTTCGGACTCGTCGCCCTCCTCGTCGGATTCATCCTCAACCGCTCCCCGCTGGGACTGTCCCTCTCCCTCGAAGGATCCAACGGGACGGCTGCCCGATTCTCCGGAATTCGTTCCTCCCGAATCCTGCTGAGCTCCTACCTGCTCACCGGATTCCTCGGCTCCCTCACGGGTATCGTGTTCATCGCACGAAACCCCACGGCCTCGGCGGACTACGGTGCCTCCTACGTGCTGCTCGTCATCGTCATCGCCGTCCTCGGCGGGACCAACCCGAACGGCGGTTTCGCCACCGTCGGCGGCGTATTCCTCGCGGCCCTCACCCTCCAGGTCGTCCAAAGCGGCTTCACCTCTATGCGCCTATCCGCCTTCCAGTACGCAATCGCCCAGGGCGTCATCCTCATCGGCGTACTCGTTCTCGACTGCGTCGACTGGAAAGACGTTCGAACACGCCTGACATCGACGTTCAGGCGCCCACAACCAGCAGCCGCCCTCAATAGCGGCGCAACAGAAAGGAAATGATGATGAAGAAGATCATTAACAACCCCGACCAGTTCGTCGATGAGATGGTTGAGGGCATTCTCCTGGCGCACCCCGATCAGGTCCGCACCCCCGGAGACGACAGGCGCGTCCTCGTCCGCGCCGACAGCCCCGCACCCGGCCGGGTCGGCATCGTCACCGGCGGCGGCTCCGGTCACCTCCCCCTCTTCAAGGGCTACGTCGGCAAGGGGCTGTGCTCCGGCGTCGCCATCGGTAACGTGTTCTCCTCCCCGTCGGTCCAGCAGTGCGCCGACGCCGCCAAGGCCGTCGACGGTGGAGCGGGCGTGCTCTTCCTCTACGGCAACTACGGCGGCGACGTCTTCAACTTCGACCTGGCCGTCGACCTGCTCGAACTCGACGGGATCGAGA